>CEPX01047299.1_pt1 | contig 89209 bp, 124 predicted proteins | sample 361361 | NCBI WGS metagenome assembly CEPX01 (sample SAMEA2619974, study PRJEB7988) | marine metagenome | biome: marine biome (ENVO:00000447); feature: mesopelagic zone (ENVO:00000213) & marine oxygen minimum zone (ENVO:01000065); material: "saline water (ENVO:00002010), including plankton...
TACTGAATTAGGGGAAATATCGTGCTGGTGGTATTTACCTTCGCCCCAGCTTCGTCTAAACTAAATTCAACAAAACACTTCTGTTAGCACTTTTTTAATGGCCATTATGGTCATTTTAATCCCGCGCAGAAGTCACTTGTGTCTCAACTACATTGTGCATTGTACAAAATAGTAGAGACTTTAACGGAGAAAACCTTAAACCGAAGCTTCGTTCTTCGTCAGCTTTATGCAAAACGAAACCCTGTTTGGGACACACCAAACAGGTGAGTCCTATATGTTTTTTCTTACACAATAGGACTAATGATATGGCTTATTCTTGCTATTTAGTGAAACCCGAACAAATCAAGCGCATTGCTTCACCAGTTCACTGTAATCACTTTATGCACCATATAACCGTAGATTTTGGTATTCCTAATAATTCCCCTTTACCTTCCAATCCCAATAATGTCCAAGTTATCGGTGTTGCTTCTGACGATAAAGCGCAAGCTTTAGTTGTTTCAGTTGATGGTAAAAAAGAACGGTCTAATGGACAGGTATTTCATATCACAGTTTCTACTGCTGATAATGTAAAGCCCGTCTATTCTAATCGCCTGTTGGAATCTGGATATACCCCCATTAATCCAATTAACATTGATGTAGAACCATCGTTCGTTAACTGGTAATCGCAAGATTATTTAAACCCATCAGGGACAAAACATTGTCCTTATGGGCTAGTGATTTGTCCTTTTTCTTTGAGGAATTGTTATGCAAATCACTCGAAAACAATATGACTTACTCCTTGGTTTCTATGCTCATTGTTATTGTGTCTACCACGAAAAAGTGAAAGCTTGTTTCGATTTTTGGGCCGCACAATTAGATGATGCAAACATACCTTGGACTATACAGAACAATGTTTCTGTTACCGCTGAAGATAAGGGCTCTAATGCACTCTATCTATCAACACATTTAAAGAACAAAGGTGTAGAAATACACTAATGGAAAGACTCATTGAGTCTACACCCAATAAGGGCAAAACATTGTCCTTGCTGGGCGTGTTTTGCTCTTCAATTTTTGATTAAGAGAAAAACACGATGTGTAAAGAATTACATTTATTAAAAGGCGTCTCTTTTCTTGAAAAAGAAAATATGATGCTTTGCATAGACCAGTTCGGAAATGAGTTAGCACTTGCCAAAGAAGGTGAGCCTGACTATGCCGATTGGGGTGCCTATAACTTCATTGATGTTAAAGGTACCACCGAGGTAACTACACCCCTTAATTTTGTCTGGAAGATTGAAGAATTACCCAGCAATTACAGCGGTGAGTTATCAGTGGGCATGCAAAACTTTTATTAAAACGTTGTTCAGTTAGTTAGTTATTAAAACCCGTCAGGGAGCACACCTGACCGGTGTCTCCTTTGGCTTATTTTTTTTGCTGTAGGAGGCAAATATGAAAAACGATATGCAAGATATTTATGTTGTAGTGCGCGATCAAGTTACAGAAATGAAGATTGACTTTAAAGTCAAAACCAAACTGTTAGAGAAGTTAGAGGATATGTTTGTGAATGATGCAGATACCAATGCGTATATGCGATTCACAACCTTAGCCAAAATGTACGAATCTACGTTTGTTTCAGAGAAGGAGCGTTTCTTACTTAATAAATCACTATGTGAGGAGTTAGGTTCGACACCTCTTGAAACTGATACTTCATTTGCTGCGAGAATGATTGAGCGTTTAGCACAATTTTCATTGGCATAAAGGGCAGGTGGCATTTTGCCACCTTTTACCCGCTGTGAACCTTGAGTTTGGTTCACCACCAAGCGTCTTTACGAGGATGTTAGGTGGTGAATCAAACTAACTAACCGAGGTAAACACAATGGAAAACATGCATATCTTTTTATTCAATGAGCAGAAAGTTCTTCTGGCCAACGCTAATGATTACACTGGCGTAAACGTTTCGAAATTTATTGATGAGAATGAAGCATTCACAGCAGTAAGAGAGGCGTTAATTCGTGAAGGTAAAGTGTTGGAGAATGATGAGTGGACTTGCTTTTCGTAGATTCAGTAGGGGTGGTGAAGCTACCCCCTGACTACTCACTAAATTTGATCACTGCGTTTTATTACTTCTGTAAATCTCTAAGTCTGCTTTGAAGACATAATCCAATCCCAGTTCATGAAAACGGCGCTCTTCTGCATTGGTCGTGATCTTATGACAGGGCTCCAGTGGCTTATTAGCGGCGTGCGGAATAACCTCTATGTGTACACCATACTCACATGAAGTAACATGGCTAAATAAACATCCCTTGCATGTTCGCTTTTGTGTGAACGCCATAAAGTAATCCCCATTTATTTCTACAGTAGACGTAATAAGAACCCGACGTGCTCGAATGAACACGTCGATAAGTTATAGAGGTTTAATCAAACTACGCGTAGGATTTTTTCTTTAAGCGCAGGCAGTTTGGCTTTTGCGTCTGCTATCGCTTTATTCAGCGGAGCCATGATGGCCTTTCTGGCGTTACGATTTTCTTTTCGATAGGTTAAACCTTTCCTCAGCCACTTCAATGTCAACGCTACAAAGATGAAGATGAAGATGTTTTCTATGAACAACATATTATTAGAGGCCCAAATAAAAAACGCATTCTCTCTTACAGCGCCCATCGCCTCGTTGTTGACGGTTTGTGCAGTATGAACAAATTTCGTGGACAAGGTAGACCAACCCCAGTGCAACCCACCAAACACTAACAATCTTACTAACCACTTACCAAACGAAGAACGACCCTTGTAGTTTTCAAAAGACGAAGTGCTAAGTTCAATATCTTTCGTTAGGTTATAGGCATATTCAATGTTCATCATAGGGTTATCAAGTAAAGCTTTAGATTGAGCGAACATGAACCAATCCCCATCATCTAATAATCCTGTCATTTTTTCAGGGAAGGTATGCTCTTCAATCCGACCATCGGCCAATCTGACCAGAACAGACCCTTCAATCTTAGATGTCTTGGTCCTTCTCTCGCTACGTTTTTCTTCTGTCTTGTCACCCATGTAAACACCATGTTTATAAACCTCATAGGTAGTTATTGTGGATGTCACATTGGTTATGTCATTTACATTCGCAAAGGTGTCACGACTTAGCACTCTGCCGAACATGAAAGATACTTTGACGTCAGCTTCATTGCTTTTCAGCATGGCGTACTTGTGCGTATACCTATCAATATAGTTTAGGGGCATGACTTCCTTAAGAATGCCTTCCTCTATAGCTATAACACTGTTTGATGGTTTGTCATCTTGTTGATTCTGCACGGCGCCACATTTGGGGCAGAATAATGCGTCGTTTGGAATACGTTGTTCGCACCCGCCACAAATAACGTCGCTGGGCTCAGGCTGTCTAATTGACAAATGAAAGCCAAGCGTATCCTTCGAAACCTTTAATAGTTTGGCTACTGCGGTCTTAATTGACTCAAAAGCTCGCTCTCTCTTATTGTAGTCATTGTGCTGCAATAAAGCCTCGATAACGAATACAAGTGCGCCAACACCAAAAGACACGAGTAGCCCTATCTTATTAAAATCGAACTGATAAGCGGAAAAGATTGCAGAAATAACAAATGCTGGCAAAAACAAGAATATTTTTTTCTTTGTTTTTGGAGTGTAAGCATCATTGATAAACGATGTTTGACCATCATCTTTATGGATGATCACTGCACCCGGAGTTCTATCGTTCATTACAATACGGTCAGCATCTGCACCTTGAATATCGTGAGTCAGGCTTAAACCTGATATCCAAAAACAGGAGAGGACCGCGCCTTTTTTCAGATTCTGAAATTGGGGCTTTTCAGCGCTCAGGCTAAAAGAAGACTCTTTGCCATCTTTATCAACAAACTCAACCCACCAAAAGCTCTCCGTAAGGTTGCTGTTACCAGAGTGATAAACACGTTTATAAAGATAGGTCGACGTAACGCGGCCAGTTACCACCCTTGCGTTCGGATAGTGTTTTCGTAATTCATTGATAGCTGAACGGTCTACTTCATCAATATTTTTGAGTGTGGGGAGGTCAGTGATTTCCCTTCCAGTAGATGTCCAAAAACGGTCGCCCACATAGGCTTGTTGAACAGCTTCTTGCATTTAGAGTCTCCATTTCTAATGTTTAAATTGTATAACTCAACAACTAATTCTATCGAATACAACATATCTCTCGATGGTTTAAGCCAATAGAAAAGTGACTTTAAAAAGAAAGTCACTAGCATTGGTGAATAGAATGCAAACTATCTTCGGTATTTTTAGCGTAGCACTGTTGTTGAGGGCACAAGACTACTTGAATTAGAAATGAATGAAAAAGCTTTATTTATCAGATTTGAAGCATGTCTTTCATAGACGTTGTGGCAAATAGTTTGAGAGAGTTAACGTTCGAGGGAGTGTAAGAACTTCCCCCATGCCATTGTACTAAGATGTAGATTTGTTGCGCTTATTCATCACAGACAAACCGATAAATGATAAGACTGATATTGTAAGGGCGTAACAGGCTATATGAAATATCAAAGGGTGAACTTCTTCGTGAAGACCGGCTTTCGATGCCATAAATGCGACCAAAGCGGTCATGCCGACTGCACCAGCATCACGAGCGAGTATAATCAAAAGTCTACGCTGTGACCTTCCAACAATGCATTGCATAAAAAATTGAAAAATTAGATAAACTACCAAGTATGCAAAAATAAGCACGGTAAATGTTAACTCCACATGAATTTTGATGAATTCGTTTCAATGGCACTTTGAACATCCTCATCAGAGGCATCGGTATCGACAACTACAGCTACTACCGCTCCAGCTCTTTCAGCACTCTTCACAAGACACTCCTGTTCGATTTCGCTTACCAAGGTCAAAGACGCTTTGATAATTACGAATGGGGCAGGCATAAGTTTTGTTGTATTCGCAGCATGCTTTTTGAGAAGTGCATTAAAGTTTTCTTCAAGCGCTTTGGCGTTAGCGATGAAATGCATGCTATCTGAAAAGCTCCCTAAAATAAACGCGCTATGCTTACTATCTAGCGTATAGGCATTAAGAGAGTTTTTCTCAACCTTAACGATGATGGCGTTTCGCTTGCTGACCTTTTCTAGCGTATCGAATATGTGCCCGATAACCGCAACAAAGGGCAAAAAAAGTAATGTGAACGCTACGTTGCTGAGCGGCCCGTAAAGCTATTGGCCACCTAGAAAATGAATATGACCGGTTTCCAGATACGCTAAGAAAGAGACAATTGCCATAAAATTAAAAAATCGTTTGCTCATTGTGACGGCTCCTTTTCTTTTTGGGCCTTTAGTGCTTTTGCGCGTTCACCTTCAACCTGCGGGTCTAATCCTAATTGCTTACCTTGCTCAACCCCTCGCATATAAGCTGCAATCTCTTCAGAGGAAGCATTTCGCGTGGGTGCTGGCTTATAAGTACCGGTTTCGCCAAAGTATTCGATAATTTGTGACATCTTAAGCGGAATAAGCGCTGTACCAGTTGATGATACCATCGTTTGCTGACGTTCATTGACGATTAGTGCGCATCGGTAATTCACTTGTTGGGCAAATCCCAGTCGAAAGAAGTTTCGCTTTGATGCACCTTTTAGTTTTAGTTGCTTAAGTTGCCTTTCACACGCTTCGACGAAATATTCGAATGTGAGCTTGGCCACAATGGTGTCTGCTTTGAAACCTTGGAATACAAACGACATATTTGTGTCGTAGATACCGCGCTGACGTAGCACTCGACAATCATTAAGTGAAGAAGAGGCAGAGGCAAGTGCAACCATCCACTTTGGTGAGCGAGAGCCATTGAGTTCGTATTGAAGCTCAAGAAACTGGCTGCCTTTGGCGGCTTCAATGTCAGAGACTTCAAGCTGGTGCTTGTCCATTAAGGCCCTTGCTCGTCTGGCAGCGATCATCGCTTCATTAGGTGAAGAAGAGTCATTAGCCATCGCCAGCAGCTTGCTAATTTTCTCAATGATTCTATCCATGTTGTCTGACATCTACTTTATGCTCCAGTGCTGTTTCACTATGTACTTCAAAGTAACACTTACCTTTAGTGCGCAAGGTTACAGTAAATAACGGGCGATGAGAAAGGATTCGGTTCAAGTCACCTAAGAACTTGTCGAGTCCGTCGTAGACATCCCTGACTGTCACGCGGTGTACTAACCAACCATTTTGTAGGGCGAAGGATTGCTTCTGCCGGTCACGGTTAAACGATTCTTTGTCTCTGTGAGGTCCAAACCCATCACTCTCAATGAAGACTTTCCATGGTAGTAAGGCAAAGTCATACCGAAACGCAATTTCATGGCCCGGTAAAATGACCTCGGATGCATGTTTACCGCCTTCGCTGTATCGACCAAACTCGATGTCTAAAAGTGCATGGATTTTGACAAAGGGATCAGGGGAAGGGTAGTGACAGAACCTATGGCCGTGCTCTGTGACGCCGTGCTTATCTTTACTTTTTTTGCTGGTGGATTTTAGCCCTCCATCGATACGCTTTGCCGCAGGTGGTGAGGGCATCTTGCCGCTCACCGATGAACTTTTATCCATGTGTTTGCGAATTTGGGACTGCGCGTGCTTGCCTAGCTTGCTAATGTCCTGCTCAGATACAATACGCATGGTTACGCTTGTTTACCTAAAGCTGACATAGAACGACGTTTTCGAGGTTGTGGTGCTTGCTCTTGCTCCTTTTCAGGTTCAATTTTATCAGCTTTTGCTTGTTCAGCCTTTTTGTTGACAGGGTTATTGGGAAACTCAGTCGCAGATAGTTCCTGCTCGTGATCTAATAAGCCAGCCAAAAGGCGTGTGTTGTTACCAAAACGAACCCAGTTTTTTGCTTCCTTGCGCACGGCTGTTTTACATGCCATTTGCATAAAGAAGTTATCCCAATAGGTCGAATCAGCCATTGCCCTAATTTGATAAATCTCTCTTATGTCAACGATAGAGGAGGTTTTCACACCACTACTAAATTCTGTAGCGCAAAAGGCACCAACAATATCACCTCGCCCTTCTCGCAATGCTGCCAAGCCAAATTCATGCTCTACAGCTTGCGTACCGTCTTCACGCGTAAATACACGAAACTTGTCATCATTGGCGTGAACAGTACTTGCCGTGGTGACTTTAATTGAATCAGAAAGCACAGCGAGGCGTATGAGGCCGTTGTAGCTCGAAAAGATGTGAAACCCTTCCTTTGACATGGTGACATACGAAAACATCATCCCAGACTCTTTGACCAACGATAATCCATGCTTTGCGACATCAAGGAATGCTGATGTTAAACGGTTAGCGTCAATTAGGTGATGAGGCTTTACGAAATTGTTTTTCATTAGCTCGTTTAAAAAAGCTGTCAGCTCTTGGCTAAAATCTTTAGTAAGGCCGGTACCATGTTGTTCCTGAATAAGGCTATTAAAATCCGCTTCACGTTTTGCAATGAAAGTTTTTGCTTTCTTTAGGATGTTAAATTTCTCAGTCATGGTGGATTCGTTAGACATTATCCTCTCCGCGATATGTGATGTAACTGTTCTATAGACACATCGTCTCACGGTAATTTGTAGGGCAACCCCCATTACGCAGTTAAACCAGACTCTTTCGAAGACAAAGTTTATGGAGCTAGGTATCATACCCATGTCCACGGAAGACATCGCTTAATCACATCACCATGTCCATCAAAGAAGGTGCTTGTATAAAAAGCTTTGTCTCTGGAAGAACCAAGTAAAATTCGATACTTGCATTAGCGAGGCTTGCCACCTCCGTCTATGGGGTATGATAAAAATATTGGAAACATCAAAGTTTAGGGATGCAATGAAAGTTAATTTAGCGGAATACAAAAAGAATAGGCCCACTATCGCGCCGTTGTTTGATTACATTGAAAGAGTCACAGAAGCAGGCTTCTCTGATAGTACCCATAGTGAGACCTTACCTTACCCTGAAAACATTGATAGGTTTACAAAGTTGTTCTTGCCTATGTTTTTGTATCCCGTTTCATCAAAAGAGTTTAAAGACATGCTCTCGTTTATTGCCGATTGGACGGAGCATTTTCATTTCTCTCGCCCCAATTTGATGCTGATTAAATACCTCGCGAATAAAGCACCAGACGTTTATCACCGTTTAGCTGAGGGGTTACATGGTGAAGCCGGTTTCTCTGCTTCAGGGCAGGCACACGAGGGGGTATCTACATTTCTTCAGGCACGTATCATTGAGGCAGCACATCTCGCCCACAAGGGGCCGACGATTGCGTATCACCCAAACCTTTATCAAATGTTACGACTGACGGATACCGACAAGCTCACAAACATCCCAATCACGATGATTAATACGCCCTATAAGTCGATGTACTTAGACTGGAACGGTCTGAACACTGATATTGCTGATGTAGACGGCATTAAGTATCAGGGGTGTTATGTGCAGACTAGGACTGTGACATGGAAAGCAATGGTTGATGGCAATATCATTGCTAATGACAGTGCTCTACAAGTGGCATACGAAAAGGGCACCATCAAAGATAATGAAGATGTTTTGTTCTTCGACATGCTATTTGTGGGTAAACCTGAAAATAACGCAGCCATGCAAACAACTCTATTCTCGATTTCAGCATCAAAGGTAGAAGGTTTGTCCATCAGAGACGCGGTTTTCGATGCGGAAGAGGCAAGTCAGCATGCGTTTGTTGGTATTCCAATAGATGACATGAAAGAAGCGATAGCACTGGTAATAAATACGCTTTTGTATATGACAGCGAAAAAAAGCGTGCGCGAAGAAATGAAAGAAATGGCTGGGATGGAAAAGAAGCTCCTCAATATCAAAAATCCCGCCAAAAAGAGAAAGGCGCAGGCGCGGTTAATGAAAAATACCTACGACTATGTTCGCATAGGTAAAGCATATGAACTACACAGGGAAGATGAGCCCAAAAGGGAAGGGAAACAAGGAAAGCAGGAGCCACATATCCGTTTAGGGTTCTTCAATACGTTTTACATAGGCGATCGCATTTTAAAAGACGACAATGGCTTACCAGTGAAAGATAAAGATGGTAAGAGCATACCGCTCCCTATAGAAAAGCGTGCCAAAGAAGTCAGATGGGTAATGCCATATTTAGTCAATGCTGACTCGCTATCTGATATTTCTGTTAAGCCTAGAAAGGTCGCTTAGCGAAATAAACATTCGCATATGATAGATACACAAATCCAATCCAAATGAACCGTGATTAAAGCGGTTCGTTTCTCCTAGATATTCCCATCTTCAAACTTAGGTAACAGCTTTATGGCTGGTCATTGAAGGTGCATTTCAAAAACCAACAAAATTTTTCCAAACAGGCTAAATGGATAGACCAATTACACTAACTAAAGAAAGGTTAGAAAAAGCGACAACACCCAACGGTGGTTACAATGCCAAGCAGCTTAAAGTGCTTGGTGTCGGCTTTCCACCAAAAAAAGGCTGGAAATCCTCTCTTATAGGCACTCAAACGAACTTAACTACGTTTATAAAATTTGTTAAAGCGTCAGGAAATACCGAGTATTTAAGTGAGATAGAAAGGATACTACCTAAGCTATCCCCTCCCACATCAATGCAGGAGCTGTTTTCAAAACCAATACAAAAGCAGACGGTGAACCCAGAAGCTGACCGCAAGGTGACGCCGTATGTGGCGCCTAATGCAATCAACTACGCTGAGTATGCGTGTTACCCCACAAAGAAGAAAGCTTCGAAAGCGTTAAAAGCGCGAGTAAAAGTAATATTGAATTACGGCATACATAACGCGGCTAAACTCCTGAGCGAAGAAAGCAACAACTATGACGACTTTGTAAAGCATATTTGTGAGATTGAAGAAAAGTCAGTTTTGCCCGTGGATGTAGAACTTCTTAGGCGTTATTTAAGATATGCCCGGATGCGGATTTTAATGAGAAATGGTCGGGCTGAAGCGGTGAAGTTGCCACCAAAGCCAACTCCTGAAGAGCAGGAAATGATGCATAGACTTGGACTTGAAAACAAATTAACGAAGTCTATGGAGAAGCGCATGCGCGTCGCCAGACGGTATGAAAAAGCAAGTAAGGTAGGCTCTTACAAATATAGAGATATCTTTTCGGCTAATGGCATAGATAAGCAGCAATACCTTTATGTGATACGTCCAGAGAACAGTAACAAGGTTAAGATTGGCATCAGTAAGAATCCAGCTAAGCGGTTAAACGCATTGCAGACGGCAAATGCGGATAAATTGTATATTTCATTGGTACTGAAAACGAATGATTTAGCAATCAATGAAGAGAGCAGAATGCACAGGTACTTCAAAGAAAGGCGCTTAAATGGAGAATGGTTTAGAGATATTGATGATGATGAGATCATGCACGCTGTAGGAAATAGAGCGGAATCTTTGTAAGAAGCAGTGGTTCACGTATTATAAGTTCCTTTACATGTGCAAAGGATTATAGAATGCATATAGAAGCCAATGGGAAGTCAGCAAAAGAGCTGTGCAAAGAATTAGAAAAGCTCATACAAGATGAGCATCATGAAGTTGATTCGATAGTGATAGGTGATTTGAGTCATATCAACCACCGGGCCGAATGCTACAACGGGATTGTAGTGGAGAGTGTAGAACATAATCATGGCAGCACGTTTACACTCTCCTATAGCTATGAATGGAATGTATATAACGGATGCTCAGATATGGACGAACATGATGAGGTTCATGACTGCATTGGGTTTGAAATTGATGATGATGGGAAGATAATCTTTGAACAAATTGTTTTGGAGCAAAGAAGTACGTTAGACGAATTCTAATTCATTTAAGCGACATTCCGTAGCGTCATCAAACCTTAGCGAAAAAGCACAGGATTGAATGGCGCTTGCTTTTAGTTTCCTACCGTTCAATAGCTCTATGCCTACACTAAAGAGAAAATTGAACTCAATAACCTCTGTACCTTCATAAGCAAAATACGCGTTATGCGGTAATCTATTGTTCGCTGCTGAAAGGGCTTTTAAATCAGTTTCATTCATAATTAATTCCCAGTTGAATCAGAGCAACGAATATACAAAATTCAAACTTGATATATAACTGTTCGAGGGAACAGGTAATATCCACTGCGACTTAAAACAATTGTATAGAAAAAGAGCGGCGGAAAAAGGATGGTGCTGTATACTAGGTATCGAACGTTGAGAAACGTACAGGTTTTCATTTCAACTAAAACGCAGTGAAAAACATCAATAAATTAAAAATGAAAATGGGCACAAAATAGCCCACGCATCAAGCGCTAACAGACAAACGGCCAGTAACATGCTCGATTATAATCTTGTAGCCATTATTGGGGAATTATCCTCAAATCAACCAGTAGTAACCTTTTTGTTAATTACCTACTTGTTTTACTGTAGGAGTTGTAAATTACTTGAGGCCTACTGGAAAAGAAATAAGTAATGCATAGTAAGAGCATTACCTTTCAAGCCCGCTATTCTGGCGGGCTTTTTTATGTATGTTTGATAACTAAAAGTGTTTAGCTCCAATTTTAGACCCCTAAATTGCCAAGATCCCTTTAATGTCAGAGATATGATAGTTCCAAGTTATATGAGGAACGAAAAAATGCTCTTACATCTAATTCCAAAAATAATTAATAAGTACGCCAATGTTTCGGTATCGCTGGTGGACATCACTATTCCTGAACTAGACCTTACGCTGCGCGGTAACATTGACGTAACGACACGTAAGCCTTACCCCAATAAAACGCATCATGTTGCTTGCCGAAAGGCTGGAAGGAAGGCAATAAATGGGATATTTGTCGAAACCGGCAAATTTATTTTCAGTTTCAGCGTGGTGACCAGATGGAGCTTAAATGCCCAGCAGGTAATAACACATAGGGTTAATTACAATGTACTGGATAGCGATTACAACTGCATTAGTGACGATCCGCTTAACTGGACCAAAACAAGAGAGGGCAATTTTGAGTGCAGAACCCCTGAACGATTATCAAACTACTCGCCATTAGAATCAAAGGTGGCGATGGAGGTGTTATATGAGGGCAACAGCAGCCCCAAAAAGTGTTTTTACACGGATACATTTGAAAATGGTTTACTCATAGAACGTGTTGAAGAAAGCCACATACATACCATTGAGTTCGACCGTCTTCATCACTGGCAAGAAATGTCCGGTAGAATTCCAGCGCTTGATGATGCATTTAAGGTAAAGGTTATGGAGAGTGCTGGTGCATAAGAATTACCTCTGCCCAATAACGGGTAGAGAGATTATATCGTATTTGGACGAAGGGTATTCCGGTGCATGTAGACTGCAATATAAAGACAGGAAAGGGAAAAGGGATAGTGCGATATTCCTATCAGTAAAAGAAGCTGAAAGAGCAGCAAGGTGGGCTATTCAGCAAAACAAGGGCGGGTATATCCAAGCCAGCTTGTACCCGACCACGGCGAAGTTTGAATATAGTAAGGCTGAGTCGTGGCTTTTCTCCACCTAGCTTGCTGGTGGTTACTCGTGACTTCGTAAACAAACATTGCTGCTAGGGCATAAATTTAATTGCACTTACGACATAAATTCCGAACAAACGTGTTTAGGGCTTGCGCTCACCAATAATCAGTTAAGATGATACCCTAAGTTAAGTTTTAAGTAGCGTAGAGGTAAAGTATGCGTGGCGTTACATATGAGGAAAAAAGAAACAGGTGGCGCTTCTTTCATGTAAGCGGTGCTAGGACATTTCAACCCCGCTTTCCGACTGAACGTGAAGCTTTTTGGAAAAAGATTGAGCTGTGTGCTGATGATGGTGTTTTCCCTTTTTCAAAGTCGGTCAAGGAAGGCAACAAAAATGCTGAATCAAAGAAGACGGGTATCAGTAATCTGCCAGTAGGGATAAGAGAGTACTTCTCGAAAAACAGAAACCGCTGGCGTGTAATAGCGCACTTACCTAATGGCGATGTAGACCAAAACTCTACAAAAGAATACCTTTATGAAGATGGTGACTACGAAAGTAGAGAGCGTGCTATTCGACAAGCAGCGTGGGACAAGTATGAGCATTTTAAGGTGCGTGTAGTAAAAGAGGCACAGCGCCAAGCTCCAGTGAACAAATCATTGCTTGTTCGGCTTTTCGAAACGACAGAAGTTGCCCTCCAGACTGAATTAAACCAATGCTTTAAAAGTTCGGCCAGCGAATTATCTCATTAAACACCCAAGGAAAGAATTTTTTATGTCAAATAGCAATGAAGCCTTAATTGATAAAATTATGGAGATGGCGATAAAAACCGCTAGAAGTAACGGGGTTGATGTAATGGGCCTCGACCATCCAGCGCTTAACGTGAGAGAGTCACTTAAAAACTGGTTTATATTTGCTGAAGATGCACCTGAACTACCCACTAAAGACAGTCTTTCTGCTAAAGAAGAGCTGAAGCTATCAGGTAAAGTGGTAGGTCAATTCGAAGCGGAAGCCCATTCTACAGTCATAGATGACCAAAAAGTTGTTGGCGTGTGGACAGATGGTGTGATGTTGTCAGCCGATAATGGACACTCAAAAATAATGCCCGGTATAGCACCGTTCGCGTTTAAGCTGAAAGCTGGTCAGCATTATAAAGTCACGGTTGAAGAAATTTCGAAATTACCTGATAGCCTGCCCTAGTTTGCTGAAGCCTTATTGGAAAAGGGTTCAGTTCATAGAACATCCATAAGCTTAATTAATAGTGTCATCAGCTAACAGGGGGCTCGATGCTTAAAAATATCCTTCACCAGTCATACATTTTGGGTTACGGACAGTGGCTAGCACCACGATGGCTTCGCAAAGTATTGGCAGGTACAGAACTTCATAGGTCGTGGTTAATCGGTTATATGGGGATTTATGAGGAACAAGGTAAGAGGTACGGTGTGTGTGACCGGCAGTGGCTCGCGAATAGATTTGCAGAATAGAAACTACGTTGAGTAAAAGAGTTTGGATGAAGTACTGATATAGGAAATAATTGTGCCAAAAGATTACAAAGAAAACTGGTTAAAAGCTATGAAAAAGCGTGGCTGAGATGGTGATTTAAACCCTATGTGGCATGACTTTCTAAAGATGTGTGAACCACATGAATTTATTGATCCCGACTTAGATGCAAATGAGTGGCACTTAGAACAATTAAGGTGTGCTTAGAGCTTAATTAACGATATTGGAAACACGATGGACTCTAGTAACTATCACCCAATGTGGTACCAGCAGAACAGGCCTTACGCAAAATTTAGTAAGCAAATATTTTTAAGTCATGGCCTTTCGGGTCAAAGCTTACATGAAATTCAAAATAGAATTACTAGAGATTGGAATAATGAACTAAATCTGAAAAAAATTAATTCGAACGAAGTAGTAACGGATTTCATGAAGGAAGTAAGCCTCGCCTTTTATTTCGGGGCATTTGCAGGTCATGGATATAATATCTTTTCCTTCACTGAAAAATTGGGTGAAATGCTTGAAAATACAAGCGCGAAAGACATTCCAATAGATGCTTTGAAGTCTCCTTATCCAGTTTACTTCGTCCAATTTCACCGTCCAGTTCAATGGGGTAAACTCCAGATTACTGGTGCTTATGTAATTGATGAGGAAAGTGTTCCCTCTCTTCAGGTATGTTTAGTCATAGCTCCTACAAACCTAAATGGGCATTGGATGTCCGCACCGTCAGGGTATTTCTACTTACCATTAAGTAGAAGTTCGAAAGGTGGATTAGGTGAGCTAATTGATTCAGCGATTAATTCAGAGGTAACCAATAAGTGGAAGCATGCTACTGGCTCAATGCCAATTGAAACTACAAATGTATCGGATTTAAGGGATATTAGAGCAAAAAGAGAATCTATGGACTTAAGCAGCGGTCGTGAAGCAATTCATAATGCCATGAACTATTTGGCAAACTGCTTATGTTATTTGTCATCCCACGAACCCTCAAATATTGGTTACGCTTCAGATGCTCCAGAAAAATTGATAGAAAAAAGTACATTAGCTAAAACGAGCAAACAAAAAAATAAGGCGCAATCGCAACTCAAATCTATGGGGCATTTCCCAATCACATATTTGCAAGTCAATTCTAGCAAAAGTGGATCAATGTTCAGCGGTGAACAAACTTTTGATAACAAAAAAAGACAGCATTGGCGAAGAGGACACTGGAGAAATCAACGTAAAGGTGAAGGTTTGTCTGAATCGTGTCTAATTTGGATTAAACCAACGCTTGTAGGGAAAGAAAAAATGCCCGAACAAGCTCGCGAGTATCGCTTAAGTTAAATATAGGAAATATCGAATGGCTAATGAACGCATACTGGCAAGAATGCAAGAAACGGAATTTTTGAGGCAAAAACTTACTGTCACTGAGCGAGATTACTCTGAAGCGGTTTCGTCTCTTTTAAATGTTGCTCTGGGAGATACCAGTGGAAGCCGTGCCGCTGCGCAGGTTCTACTATCTACATATAACGGTAATAACTACCACATGGATTTAACTGTTCTCTGTGTACTTGATCTCAAATATGTAGAACAGTCGCTAATTGTCTTACGTGGAAGAGTCATGCTTTGTAGTGAACCGCACCAGATGATTGAAGATGGTAAAGCAAAATTCGCGCTCTTGGAAAAGCAGTGGGAACACCTTTATGTCAAGAATCGACATAGAAACGAGCAATAGGGTGACAGATATGGAAAAGCTTGATTATTCGCCTGTTCTTAAAGCTCTGAAACGAGCTGATCAGGACTTTACTGAAAAGCATGGTATCACTCATTATTCATTGTTTGATGCTGCTCTGGAACAAGCTGTGGAAGCATTTAATCGTGAGAACGGAACCAACTTCGATCCAGTTGAAGCGCGGCACCAATATCTTGAAATGTGTGAAGCGGAGCCTAACCCTTTCGCTTTGGAGCAGGTTGACGTAAACGTTGATGATTTGGTTGTCAGTAAGACGTCAAACCGTTCAATTCATTAATATGGAAAATTTTGGGCATGGACAAAGCTACTAGAGCTTCAAAGCAATACCGTTCTGGCGGCAAGTTTCCGTCCTGCCCTTTTTGTGGAAAGTCTGACCTGAGCGTCGAAAATCTGAAATCTGCTTGGGGCACTGGCGATAGGGAAGATCATGTTGTTTGTAATAATTGCGCGGCCAGTGCTCCAGTAGAGTGTTGGCAAGAACGTAAATTGGCCTGATAGGAGATTTAACATGAGCCGACAGGTGAAAGTGACACAGCTAAGTGCAGAGGGCGTGACACAAGCTTTTATAGCAAAAGGTGATGTAACTCCTGATGCTATGAAAAAAGCCTGTCAGGAACAGTTTATACCTTCTCAGTACGAAGATGCTGCCATCGATCTTAGTGGTGCAAAAATAAATAAAGGTCAATATCGGTGGGTTCCTGCTAGAGATGAGTATGGTGAGTTTTGTGGTTCTCGTTTGGTACCAACTGAAAAGGTCGGCAAGGGTTCGTTTTTTGGCACTGAGTTGATAGTAAATTAGATATAGGAATTACGAGCAAAATGTCCAGATTCACATGTTGTTCCGTCTTATAAATTGAATACAAAATACTGATAGAGGGACTTATGAAAGAATACGTAGTGATGTTATTCGTCTTTATGGGAACATTATTCTTGTTCGGATGGTTTTTGGGCTCATTAATCATTGCTTGGATTATTATTGGCCGCGCAGCTTTGCATACCAAAGGCGTTAGCCTAGCCCATGAAGGAATAGCTAGTTATCCGTTTTACTTTGCTTGGCCGTTTTATTTGGTCAAGTTTAAAAATGTTTAGTACGGAATTTTGTTATGAGCTTAACCGAAATATATGAATGGGTTGATGAAGAGTACGGAAAGCCCTTAGTTGTTTACCCTCAAGGATACGATAATCAACATCTTGAGATAAACGAAGGTGAGGTCGAATGTTTTTGGGTTGTTGTTGAGAACAGAGGCAAAAGACAAATCAAATGGTTAATCGGCGGCATGAAAGATATTTCAGAGGGGGAAGGCCCTTCATCATTGGACTGCCCATTGTTCTTTTTTGAATTGGTGCCTGAAGAAACAAATTCGTCTTGGCGTAGCAGAGTTCGCGAATATTGGAGGTTGCAATGTCAGCAGTGATAAGCGATTGCGGTAATTACAGGTATGTTTTAGAGAGAGAGAAGGGGAGCAATCCTCTAGTATTCTTAATGCTTAATCCGTCAACAGCAGATGCAAGCCTTGATGATCCGACAATAAGACGATGCCGCCGCTTTGCGTTTGATAACGGCTACACTGGCATTGTGGTCGTTAATCTTTTCGCTTTCAGGGCCACCAAACCAAAAGACCTTTTTTCTGCAAACGATCCGGTTGGCCCAATGAATGAACTTTACATTTCTGAACAAACGATTCAAAAAGATGTTTGTTGTGCATGGGGTGCAAATGCACCAACAGATAGGGTTCAAGCAGTGAAAAATGTATTGGCGTATTCCGAAGCGAATACTCTGTGTCTTGGCGTTACAAAAAATGGTTCACCGCGACACCCTCTTTATGTAAAAGCCGACCAGAAATTAGTTAAATATTGGTGATGGGAAATATGATGCGCGATCCATACGATTACTCAAACACAATTATTAAAGCTGCCGCTAGGGCAAGAGGTACTGCTTTGACGCCGCTGCATAGAATAATCGAAGGTCAAAAAACCGTATCAACGCGGAAGCTTGCTGCGGTTGTTGACGACCTGCATGACGTTCTGCAACAGGATGCTATCCACTTCAAAAAACTAGCTGAAAAAATAGAGCGACTTGAGAAAGCTTTGCTAAAAGCATCCATCCGCAACCAATAGGAAACACGATGATTTCATGGATTAAGGCGTTATTTACATCCAATAAGGATGATTCTGAAGGCTTCGTTTATCTTGGCTCTGATGAAACTCCACGAATAGCTGATGAGAACGGAAAGGTGTACACGTTTTTTCACTTGGTTTCTGAAGGAAAGCATAAAGGGAAGTATAAAGCTGGCCTAACCGTTGGTAGAGGTGGCGAGATTTCAGATCAGATGAGAGAACGCGAAGTCATTGATATTCATAATTCAGGTTATGAAATTGTATCTTTGGGAGACTATGAAACGGATGAAGTGATGGCTGTTGCTGAAAACACTGAGTCGCTAGTAGTTAAATGCGCTAATTGCCAGCACCCAAACTTAGTTAAAGCTGGTGAATTTGAACCGAATGTAAATGGTCATTTTCTCGATGAAGCTCATTATGGTTTGCATTGCTCAAAGTGTGGTGAGCAAATCATCGTTCAAACAAAAATCACGGCATAGGAAACAGGCAGCAAATAAAATGAATGAAAATCCATTGAATGAACTTTGTACCCAAGAAAATCTATCGGACAGAATATGCAACGCCTGCATTAGATGGGGCGTAATTTTCGGTATTGTTGGGATGCCAATTTTACTGATTTTGGACAAGCTCGGGTACATTGGATGAAGTTGGAAAAACGAGGCAGCAATGAACACATTCATGTACATCGATAAGCGCTTAATCGACTTAGGCCAAGAACAAAAAGCAAAGCTTGTTCACGCTTCAAATGATGAAGAAAAAGCATTGGTAAACGAGTTTTACACTGGTGCTAAAAATGAACTTGAGTTGCTGCGTGATGAATTAATGAGTAATGTGCCACCTGTTGATGACGAATTACCTGAAAATTGCATCATTAATCACGCAGAAATGTGTTAATCGAGCTAATGGGAAATAAGAACGTGACAATTACGAAGTCAATTGAGTCTGATGACATTGATAAAGCTACTGATTTTAGCTTGTCAGGCTATAACAACTCTGGTGTCCGTGCTGTATTCCATGAAAAGGAAGGCGGCTTCTGTACCACAACTTACAGCTTTTCGATGAGTCAGGAAGCTAAGAGCTATTCAGCAGCCAGAATTGCACTACTACTACAAATCGCTTCAGGTCTTACTAATGAACAAATCAGCAAAATGAAGCTGATAAAAAGGTAATGGGAAACAGTATGAAAAAATCAAGCTTTGTTGTAATTGTTATTTACTGCCTAATTTCGCCTTTTTTGATCACTTACATCACAGAAAAAACCAATTTTCAAATTGATGTCTTTGGCAATGAGACTAACATTTATTTGATTGCAGTGGGATGTATGATTCTCGCACCAATCTTAGTGATAAAAGATTTTTTAATGCGTCCATAGCTATTTGACAAAATGATATGCGGTAAATCGCCATTTGGCGAAGAATACAAAGGCATATTCTTCTAATGGGAAACATCATACCCTTTGACCAAAGATTCTGATTTTCTATTGCTACTTATTATTGGTTACGCATTAATTAGACATGTCCGAATATCTAAGCAATACTGTTTTGCAAAGTGCGAAGTACTTTTCTATGAACAAGAGCAAAGTTGTGTGCTCTATCCAAGAAAAAACAGGACATACTGAATAATCACTACGCGTTTAACTATCTAGTGCGGTGGTAGTGCTAACAGGAATAAATCATGATTGAAGAATTTTCGATGTACGACCATGTGCAAGACATAGTAAATAATATTATAAATGAACAGTTGGAAGAGGGGCATTTATTAGCTGAGCGCTTTTTTAGAATTTGCCAAGAATTTAGAGGTTTCGACGCGCCCAACTTTGACATAGACGAAAACACGGCATTGCTTAATGACCTTTTAGAGTTTGAGAAGAATATCTGTAGCTTAGAATTCCTTTATATGTTCTACGGTTATATTGCAAGAATGTATCTGCAAACAGGTAATGCGGAGAACGCCATCATGTATGGGCAAGCCGCAGTTGAATTGAATGAAAGAGTAAAAGATGCTGAAGGTGTTAGGGCCGCAAATAATGTATTAGGAGATTGCGCTTTTGCTAACGACGCAGCTCTAGTGGGCGTTGAGTTTTTCGAAAAAGCCCAACCTCATTCTTTACCTCAAATCGAGCATTTTAAGAAATTACCGAATCACAACGCGCACCATATTAAAAAGCTGCTTAAGAGAAAAAAGCGACCTAATACTTTCAAGTATTTTGAATCTCCAGAGGCTCAAAAGCAGGAAGAAAGTATTCGTTTGATGATGGTTGCTCAAGGATGTACCAGAGCCTCAGCAAAAAGGTATTGCGATAACTTACCTTCTTAACTTCTTTAAATGTGGTTAAGCACATAATTACACCTCCTTAATAAGCCACTCCCCCTCAAAATACCGCTTACTATTTAAACCCTATGATGTGCGCAAAATCACACCGCGCACGTCATGTGATGCTTATTTGAAAATTTTCACAAAAAAATGGGCCTGAAGGGGTTGCGCTACAAAATACAGTGTTAATTTCAAAGTGTATCGTTTTGATTGGTTACACGGAGACCGTTATATGAAGATTAAACTAACATTGCTAGCTGCGTCCTTTACAGCGCTTCTGGGAGGTTGCGCATCTAACCCTGTCGATGAGCATGCAAAGCATCAAGCAGACCTGCTTGAAAAGCGAATGGATGCGATGGAAGAGGTATTAGATGAAGCCCCGGACTGGTTCTTGAATCCTCCTAAGGCGACTGATGCAGGTGTGTATGGTACCGGCATGAGTTCAGGTAAAAACCTGCAATTCACCCTCAATAAAGCAAAGCTTCAGGCTGAGTTTAACTTGGCCAAAATGTATGGGCAGGCTATTAGCGGTCAAGAGCGTTCATATATCTCAGATAATGGAGCCAGTTCAGGTCTTCGCGAAGATAACAGTCAAGTTATCGACAAGCTGATTGCCGAACAGGATATCTCTGGGTATGAGCAAATCGACAGTAAGACCATTTTAGAAAATGGTGCCTATAACACCTATGTATTGTTGTTCTATCCATACGACAATACAAACCGCATGAAGGAAGGTAAACGTCAGGCGTTAGCGAAAGAAGAAGCGTCTGCGGCATACAGAACTTTAAACAAGCGAGTCGAAACGCGTCAGAAGGCTCAGGAAGCGCGTGAGCGTGCTCAACAAGAGCATGAAGTGCGTTTGCTGGAAGCTGAGGCGAAAATTCGTCAGGCTGAAGCTGGTGTGTCGCCAAACGGTACTGCGGGTGGTCAATAAGCAATGATGTTGGTAAATCACCTAGTTGTTAGTTTGACTGGGTGGCACGCACTATCACAATCAGGGGTGTTGCCAGAGCTAGCTAACGTAGAACCATGGACTTATAGTTTGGTGGCGTTAGGGACAGCACTGCCTGATATTGATCACCCTGATTCAACAATCGGTAGTCGAGTGAAGTGGTTATCTTGGCCGATTAGAATTGTGTTTGGTCACAGGAATATTACGCATTCTATAATTGCCATGGCCGCATTAGCCTATATGGTTCACATAGAGCCGCTTCTTGTCTCAGTGGCCTTTGGCTACCTCTTACATTTAGTGGGGGACTGGTTTACTCCATCTGGGCTCAAATTATTCTGGCCAGCGCAAAGAGTGTATCGTTCACCCCTCACAATTCCAACAAATAGCATAGCTGAATACCTCTTCGTATGGGGTACAAGTGCATTGGCACTAACAGCATTACATACGGCATGAAGGCCGAATAGAATTTATAAAAGTACGAAATGGAGTGTTACAGCGAATGCTTGATAAACAACAAGAAGCCCTTTTAACAATGAATAAAACTAGCGTAAACAGTTTATTTGAGGAAGTGACAGCGCTTGATGAAGTTGCGGTGGACGACATGTTTATCATCGTGGCTAGCGCACTGAGCAAATTGGACTCGGTTGACATCATGGAGCGTAAACGCGACGGAGTTACCGGCATGCGCGTAAGTTCTGGTGAGAAAACTTTATTTGACGTTTATCCTGAGCCTTACGAACACAATAGCAATGATAAATGGGGAGAGGGTAAAAAAGTTTCCCATATCCGCTTAATCAAAGTACATCAAGGCGTCGAGCTAAAACGCGAAATGTTAGATGTCTATTGCCAAGTTAATCCGCAAAAGTATATGCCAACTGGCAATGGAGTCATGATTTACGAAGATGTTATGCTGAACTATGGGCGAAGCATTGAAGAGCTGGTAGATGTGGTCAGTCGTTTCTATCGTAATTCCTTAGCGCTAGTGACAGCTAAGTATATGCAAACGATGAGCGTGAATTAAGCGCCCAAAATAGGGGTGTTAAATGAAGTGGAGGGCTATTTTAGGGTGACATAATCATATCAACACAATTACAGAGACGTTGTTGATGATGAAAAAATCCATACTCGCTGTTGCAATAGCAACATTCCTTACCGGATGCGGTGGTGTTGATGAATCGGAGCCTACAAGGACTGAAACGCCACCGACCAATTCCAATCCAACAGGTGATACCACGCCTGCTCGACTTGATATTAACGGCCCATCTAATATTAATGAGCGCGACAACGCAACGGCGAAAGCCGTGGTTGAATTTACGCTTAACCGTGATGCCACGTCAGATCTAGAAATCTTCTATTCAGTGCAAAGCGCTGAATCAGGTAGCGTGACAGCCACCCCCGGTAAAGATTTTACTGAGGTGGAAAATGCCAGCGTAGAAATTACGGTAGGTCAGCGCCGTGCGAGCATTGAAGTTGATATTTTGGGCGACCTAATCGATGAAGATAACGAGACCATAGTTGTCTCAATCAACGATGTACAGGGCGCTGAAGTTGATTACATCAAAACGTCTACCTTCTTCGAAATTATTGATAACGACCCAGAACCGGAAGTGGTTTTCGACATTCCGCAGCAAATTGTAAGTGAAAAGACCGGCGACATTGAAATCGGTCTGAGCCTAACCTCAATTACTGAGAAAGTGGTCACGGTACCTATTGAATTCACGGGTACTGCTAATGAAGAACAAGACTTCGAAAAGCAATTCAGTGACACCATAGAGTTCGCGCCGTTACAGGACAAACAGACATTAGCCTTAACGGTAATTGATGATGCTATTCCTGAAGGTGGTGAAAGCCTGACATTATCGCTGGGTGATATCACTAATTCAGCAGCTGGTGAACAAGATAGTCATACTGTAATTATCTCAGGTCAGGTGGGGCTGAATGATACCGGCGTTCTACTGTATTCAGATGGCGTTAACCTCGACTATCAAGAAACTCCTGATGGCTTCCCCGGTCAAGATGCAGCGTCAGGCCGTGATGTGACAGTAAATAATCCTGTAGACGGTTTTGCTGGCTTTGCCTTCGAATACCTAGATGCCGATGGAAACGTGATTGGTGAGGGGAGCCGTGATGAAGCTTCAGCAGAAGGTGCTGTCTGTGTCCGTGATAGAACTACTAATCTGACGTGGGAAATCAAGCAAGAGCAGCATGTGGACCTACTTCGTGATGCAGATGAAGTAAACGTAGCTTTCAACGAAGGTAGAAGTACCTATAAAACAAACTTTGAAGACGAACATATATTTTGGAGAAGTTCAAACTATAAATATTTCTGGTACAGCATAGATGAAGAAAACAATGCTGGTGTAGCCGGTTTCCAGCCTGAAGCTTCATCAACTACCCTCCCAATGTCAAGTAACTGTGCATATCCGTCATCAGAGCTTGGTCATGAATTAGGTAATGGTAGAGGTCCAGCTCGATGTCATACCAAAGACTATTTACGTGAGATGCAGCGTGCATCATTGTGTGGCTTTACTGACTGGCGTTTGCCAACACTCAACGAAATGAAGAGTGTTGTTGTGTATGAAACTCATACGGCTGTCAATGGCGAAGAGGTCTCTATCATCCCTTCAATGTTCCCTCGCGATGCAGCCATTGAGAAAGGTAATCAGGTGTTCAGTGTTTACAGAGACCGAATTGAGCAATCAACAATTACCCGTCCATTCTATTTCACTAGCACGCCAAGTACTGAAAATGATGGTTCGGTTTGGTGTGTGAATACCGAGACTGGCGATACGGCGCTGTGTCTTAAAAATCGTACTAGTTACATTCGCGGCGTTCGAGGAGGCTCTGAATAATGTTTAAGAGAACGGCAACTGCATTAATGCTGATGACAGCTTTTTCTGCATCAGCACAAGACTGCACCTACGATACGGTGCGTGCAACCATGAACCCTGATCTGTTTATTCAAAACGCTGATGGCACTGTATCAGATGTACGAAACGGTTTGCTTTGGCAAAAGTGTTCATTAGGCCAGACAGCAACTGAAGCAGGTTGCTCTGGTATACCTACAACATTCGCTACATGGCAAGAAGCGTTGCAGGCTGCTGAGCAGTTCAATACAGACAATAACTTGGAAGGGGCCGAGCGCTGGCGCCTTCCAAACATTAAAGAGCTATCAGCCATTGTCGAGTATGCCTGTGTAGCGCCTAGTATCGACCTGACTGTTTTCCCAGATACCCCGAACGGTCGATTTTGGACATCGACGCCAAAAGCTGGTGGGCTTGGAGCTCGTGTTATCGATTTCACTGATGCGCAAGAGGTGGATAGAGAGACCTTACCTGAGCGATATATCCGTTTAACCCGTCTATTGAGTGAGTAGAGTGATGAAGAACTTCAAAATTAAAAAAGCTGCGTTGATGTTAACGGCATTAATGTTTGCAGGTGGCGTTGCAGCTAAAGCTACACCAGTAGATACACGGTTTGATCTGGGTTACGGGTATACCAAAACCACCTTCTACGATGGAGAGGGCTTCTACGCAGACTATCGTTATCAATTGTTGCGCGATGTGATTCTTACGGGCCACTACACAAAAGTAGATGATGACGACCTAGAAGCCGATGGCACGCGCATTGGCGCGAGTATCGAAAAGGTGTGGTCTTATAATCCATATACCGACATTGGTATCGAACTCTCTTATACGCATGATGACCTATCAGGCAACGGATATGATGAAACTCGTGGGATTGTTGGTTTGGGTGTTGGTTACCATAGTTTTGTGGGTGCTTGGCGTTTCGATGGTAGCGTATCAATCAATGATGCAGAAGTTGAAGATACTTTTATCGAAGGGGAGTTTAGAGCGACCTACTTCCTTGGGGAAAATTTTGGCCTCACTTTACAAGTTGTTGGTGGCGAAATTCAAAACGCAGCGCGACTCGGTATGACGTATCAATTTTAAGAGTACAAAATGGACGTAATAATATACGCAGCTTCATCCTTTGCATTGGGTTTGGGAACAAACCTTATGCTTAGGCGTTTTTTTAAAAAGCAGCAAGAAGATAGCTTAGTGGAAAGCTACATAGCGATTTCCACAAAGGCAAATGCCCTTATAGCTAAAAAGCGTGCAAACCAAGGAGATATCGATCCTGATACAGGGCGTATTTCTAGGAAGAACGCAATAAAGCGTATAGATAATGCCATAAAAGCCTCTGATGCCGAAGATGAGATATCGGTTGTGGCCATATTCAACCCGGTGGACTTTCATAAGGTGAATGAAGCCTATGGGTATGAAAATGGGGATAAGATTATTCTTGAGATGTATAAGCGTCTCAGGAACTATCTGCTGAAACAAAATGACACCAAACAAACAGCAAATATTGGTGTTACCGAATCGGCGAATTTTATGGTTTGGATGCCTGTTGGTATGGAAGTAAACGAAGTCAACAAGCACCTGACTATGATGGGAGAGCTTATTAAAGAGCCTATCGAGTTAGATGGAAAAGTTATAAATATTGTCTCTAACATAGGGTATGTGGTTATTCCGATTGAAATGGATGTCGGCGAGGAAGCGTATTTAACACTTGAAAAGATCTCTAAGCGCGGTGTATCGGTAAGAAGCGCCATTTCCACGGTAGACGATATTCAAGAGACGTCTATACATAAGTCGGCCATTATCGAAGACATGATAATCAGAGCTCTGGAGGAAGACTCGATAGAAACACATTTACAACCCATTGTTAATACGACAACGAGGATGATGGAAGCCGCAGAAGTACTCTCAAGAATGCGCATAGATGGCGAGGTGATTTCCCCAGCATCGTTTATCCCTGTGGCCGAGCGTTCTGGCCTAATAGATAAAATAGCATTGCGTGTAATTGAGAAATCAGCGGGGATACTTGCTCAAATGAGTAAAGCTGGAAAGCTCAATGACCAATTTTATTTTTCAATTAACCTCACTACACGGCAAGTGGCCAACTCACAGTTCATTGAAAATGCAATAGAGTTAATTAAAAATCAGAATATCCAAAATCACCATATTCAGTGGGAAATAACTGAAAGTGTGTTTAGTGACAATGATGAGATGTTCAGAATTATTAATGAGCTTGATGAAATGGGGTTCCGCGTAGCTATGGATGACTTTGGTACCGGTTACTCATCGCTTAAGCAACTATCGAGATTAAAAGTCAGCACCATCAAAATTGACCGCTCATTCGTAACGGATATTCACCGAAACGAAAAAAACATGAAATTAGTTAGGGCAATTGACAGCATTGGAAAAAGCTTGGGGATGCATGTAGTTACTGAAGGTGTGGAAAATGAGCATGAGTTAAAAGCCCTTCAATCACTTGGAATAGAGTCCTTTCAAGGATTTTACTTCTTCAAGCCAATGCTATCAGATAAATTCCTAAGCATGGTTAAACAAAACTATTCGTGAAAACTCATCCGCTGCCGTTCAAACATCAAGATCGGCAGTGGAGAAAAGCTACCTTACCCTATCAATTATTACCGATTTGCTTTACAGCATCATATGGGAAGCCTGTATCGACAGGCTTTAAAATGTATCTAAATTTATATCAAATTGAACACTGTGTTTGAGTGCGAGTAAATGGGCGTGATTTATAAAGCGAAAGAAAAAGTGGTTGAGTTTAGGTATCAACCACTTTAAATAGGATTTACTAACTGAACAAATATGTCGCTCTAGAGCGTATCTTAGAGGCGATGTCATCTATTTTAGAGATATCAACCATCCCTTTAACATCCCTGTCTCTCATGAAGCTGGTGACCTCTTTAACATCATTGTCTAATCCGTTTATATCTTTCGTGCGAATATGCAGGGCAAATCGTTCTGCGAAGGCTAAAATCGCACTTTCTTCCATCTCTAATTTACTACTATCTTTATCAAGATTGCTGATCATGTTTCGAATATTGATATCAGTGCCCCATCTAAGAAGGATAAGCGTGCTGAGGGAGTAGGGTGATACACCAAAACGTTCGCGGATCAGGTCATTCATTTCAGTAAACGTACTATGGTCTATACACTCACTTTCGAAGCGAGATGTAATCTCATTTTCATTTGAATCAAGAAGATAAACTAACCCTACATCTTTAAATAGAGAAGTAAAATATATGCCATTCCAATCAATAGATTTCGTAGGGAATGACTTCTTGAGTAGCAATACAACTTCAGATGTGATGAGTATTTGAGACCATACAGATGCCGGTGAAAACACGGAGAATCCGTATGGAGAACGGCCAAGGTTAGTCATGATGCTCATCGAGAGCGATAGAACACTATCAATACCTAAGCACTTAGTGATTGCTTCCTTGAGGTTTTTCACTTGGAAGTTAGCGTAAAAGGCCGATGATGCGTAAGACATGATTTTTGCCACAAGAACCGGCTCAGGTTCGATAATTTTGCATATTTCGTCTATAGAACGTTGTCCTGATTGCGAGTATGAAACCAGTTGCGAAGTAGTGCTTGAAAATAAAGGGACGCGCTCATTTTTGAGGATATTGTTCTTCAGGGATTCAAAGCGAATTTTAAACACGAGCTCCCTGTACTGCGCTGGAGTGATCCCCGTGATTTTCTTAAATGCGCGTTCAAAAGACTTACGCTCTGAATACCCAAGTTTTATCCCGATGAAATCAATACTCTCACCCACGATAATTCCGTTGGTCGCGACCTCTTGAATCTTTTTTTTCAATAAAACATTAAATGAGGTGTTATTTTTTTGAAGCGCTCGCTCGTAGTGTCGAACGCTAATACCCAACTCTTCGGCAAAAGTTTCCTTTTTCCACATTTCGGGCCCCAAAAAATTGAACAATTTATTGGTTGCGAGTATGGGGTCGTCACTTTCCGGTACAACAACAGCCATTCTGTTGCGCTTCAATTTTTCTTTAAAGTGATTGAACGCTGTTTTGTCAGGCGAGGGTGTTTTTAGGCTAAAACAAGACGTCGAATAATAAAAAATAATGCCGTTTACATCGCTCACAATCTTTGGGGATATCTTGAAGAACCTAGACATTTCATCAACGAATGAAAAATCGGTAGCCTCTATTGGCATAAATTGGTGACTAAACACATCATAAAGTAAGCGTTGTATGCGGCAACACGCCATCTTTTGTAGTGATTTATTTTCAGATAGCGGCCATGGGAAGTCAATTTTCATACATAGCTTGTCGCTACTTTCGATAAATACTCTCTCACCAAACAGACTGTATGATTGATAGTAGATGTTGAGGATATTAAGTGCTTCATATACGCTCGATGCGGTCGACATAGCGAGGAACATTTCACTGGCACGAGAGGTAGAGTAATTCCAGCCAAGGACGAATGGGAGAAGGGGCTTTTCAGATTCAACCGCGACTAACTCAACAAGTTTGTTAATCTCTTTTGCGTTAGCAAACAATTCAGTACTGTTTTTGCTATTGCCTTTTAAGTTCAATTCGTCATAGACTTTGCCAAGAACCTCGCTGTAAGGTTCTAACGCATGAAATAATGTGTCTTTGGTAATTGAAGCTAATTGCATATTACTAATATCCTCCCTAATCGTTTATCCTGCATCAACCTTACGTATGTGAATATTTGCAAAAGCAAGGTCGGGATATTTTGGGTCGAATGTCCGATCACTTCGTCGTTTCGAATTGTCGTGCTTGCGTGGAAAATTCACCTTCATGTAGTCATCGGTGAAATAAATAACAGGCATACTCGCACTCGGTTGCTTAACTTTCCCATTTACTAATTTAATGTTGAGCATAGGACGATAATAAGAACCTTTCGTGTAGCGATATTGGTACTCACCCTCTATCAAAAGCTCAACTCTATCTTTTGCTTCTTTTACAGTACGTTTCCATTCTGAAATTGGAACATTAGATAAGGGTCTATCCTCTAAAAAGCCGAGCTTATTGAGGACCTCTGTTTTTGACAGTGAAACAATATTGGGCTTCTTGTGATACGAAAGGCCCATATAGGTTAATTCATCACTTATGCATATAATCTTTCTAGTAATTTGCAAAGTGATGTATGAAGTTGAACCTAATACATCATGAACTCTTTTCGCTCGCTTCCGCGCATCTAGGCCTTTAGTTATTTTAATATAAAGGGCCTCGAAACGTTTTTTCTCAGTATTAATTTGCGCGACTAAATGCGACACAGGTTGTTGATGTGCTGTGGCTATTTGTAACACACCCGGCAACCGCAGTGGCCGGGATGGGTCTTGGTCCAATTTAGCAGTAAACTGACTGTAGATATCAATGGCTTGCTTAAATTCTGTATCATCGAGCACCCTGTAGTCTTTTCCATCTACAGGCAATTTTATAGCGGCTATCTTGATGTCGGAATTCGGTAGGTTGTGTATATAAGTAGTCAAATCATCAGCGGCTTCTTTGATACGCTTATAAATACCCAGCAATTCCAAATTATTCGCGGTTTTCTTCATACCCTACTCTAAACGTGATACAACACATTCTATTGTAGCACAAGTTTAAGACGGCACAGTGCCTGATTAACAAGTAAAATACAATGCGTTAATAATCTGACCAGTGCATTAAGCCGTGTATACTGTTCTTCAAAGATTCATCAGACCATTGGTGTCAACATTATTGGGGAGAAGTTATGCTGTTAGGATTATATCTGTTGGTGATGGTATGTTTGCTCGCAACTAAGCTTACGGACTCATATATCGGATTAATCATACTGGGAATTGTAGCTTTAGTTTCTTATATAACTACAGTGACTTTTGAGACAAGTCTGCCAAAGATGAAAAGAGCATTGTTCGCCAGTTTGGGGTTCGTTCTAATTTCAACTTTGGCGCTAGTGGGCATGGTGAGTATGGAACAAAAACCTGTAACGATGGCAGACTATTTGCTGCCGTTATTCTTGGTGCTTTGTCACCCAATTGTGTCACATATCAAAAAGGGAGGTGAGCGCAATGCAGATTAATCCGTTCTACAAAGAAATCCTCACATTAAAAGAAAAGGTCGAAGCTACCGACGAACTGGATGTTATGCAAGCTGCGCGTCTCAAATTAATTCGTTTGAGTTTAGATAAGGAAAACGTCGACCTGTTGAAGCGCAATGAGACGTTAAAGAACGTGGTTTTAAAGCTGTCTGGTGAACCTATAGATATGCCTTTGTTTGAACCAGATAGCATAGAGGTAGGTGATTTTGTAAAAACTTTTAAGCAAGAAACTCTTCAGCACTTTAATAATATTCTGCTTGTGGCGCATTCCGCTAGGTGATCATGTTCACGCCAGTTTAATAGCTGGCGCTACTGTCCTTCCAACAATTCTTTAATTATCTCTGGATGCATCAAAATATCTTTTGTGAAGTGTGCGCTGGCGTCATAGGCCGCTTCAAGCATATCTAAATTACTTAGTCCAAGAACCAAGCGCGTAAGTTCGCCAGTGTGTTTCTGCTTTCGTGTAACAAGCATATCAGCGACGATGTGCTTATCTTCGTGCAACGTGCTATGTAAAGGTGTGGTTATGTAATACCGATAATCTTTGCTGTTGTTCATGCCGTATAGAAGTGGAGATAACGCAGTCACTAAGCTATGTTGTTCTTTTCGTTGGAACGGTATGACATGACGGGTGTCACATACAGGGTAAACCAATGTGGTATTAATGGCGCCAGTAGAGTCAATCAACGACATGATTAACCAAGCATCTGAAGGTGGGTGATGTGGCCATTCTATGTGTGCTGTTTGAAGCTTCTTATCGTTAACCATCAATCCGTGACCTTGTTCGCAAACAGAAGAGGCCAATCGTATCCACAATGCAGCGCCATGGCGTTTAGCGTGTTTTTTAGCAATATAAAGTCCGTTCTCCCCAAAGAAAAGACCTTGAATGACAGGTGCTCCGTTCGGAAGCGTAACCGAAGCATTTGACTCAGCGCTTTTGAGCTTTTCTGCAAAATTCTTAACAGTGACAAATCGGCCGAAGTGTATGTGGGCGAAGCTGTTGTACGTCAATGTGATGAGTAGTGATTCCATCATAGACGGAGCAACGACTTTAACCCGCTGGTGGCGATAGTTGTTCAAAGAAGCAGTAGAAGAGGTGTCTTTTATAGACACTGGTTTACCATTGTCTTCCTGAGACGGTACTTTGCTTACAGTGTCTTTCATGGACAAGTCTTCACTTGAGTCTTTTGAAGACAGAGCTTTTTCATCCCCAAAAAAGGTGATGCTTTTTAAAGGGACAAACACATCAGGAAGCAGAGTCCGTCGTTGACGAAATAGGGGGCAGTCAGAATGATGTAGCGGAGAATCAGGAAAAGAGGAGAGAAAGTAAGTATCAGAATCGCGTCGGTGTTTGACCACCATTTTGATAGGAGGGCAACAACAGTGACAAAGTATATCCCAATGCCCGTGCAGACCGCTGAGAAAACTTTTATCGGCAAGACTATCTAACGATATTCCTGACGACGTGCGGTCTGCATTTTTCCTATCAATAATCGAGAACATTATTCCTCAGTGGCGACATCAGCACCTTTGCGTTCGTTCATGAATAACATGGCAAAGAAAACGGCTACACCAGCAACAAGCGAATTCATATCACTTAATGCCTCGGTCGCAATAGCTGCGCCCATAGCGCCAAATGAAACACAACCGATAAGCGCAGCTTTTTTTACAGGGATAGATTTAGTCATAGTAATACTCCAGATAGAATGAGAGCGCACAACAATGTGCAAATTTCATATTCATAATAATATCCATTTGCAGGTGGCAACCTCATTAAGCGATATAATATCGTGTCTTAACAACGTGCTGGATTATTGAATGGCAATATGAAGAGAATCCCTTAGGGGGTGAATGCGATATCAACAATTTTGATAATGGTTTTACTCTCATCCCACTCAGATAACTTTGATTTAACAGTGAAGTATCTACCATCTTCCATTTCATATACGTAACCTGCTTTCAGTGGCTTACTGTTACGTATTGAGTAGTTGCTGACTAAAACGGGGTGAAAACTTTCCTCAAAGATAGTGTCGCCATTTTTGTTTTGGAAATACACGATCACCTTAACTTTATCCAGTGAACGATCACCTTTGTTTTTGAGTGATACACGAATGGCTGGCACATCTTCATCAGAATAGGTGTCGATACGTTTTGCTTCAAACTCGGTTATGGCCACTTTATCTATGTATTCCATTTTTTCGGTAAAAGCCTTAAGCGCCGTTCGGGTATCCTTTATCCCATCCATAGCTAATTCTTTTGCTGATTCGATTTCGCTTAAGGCATGATATTTTGCTAGTGCCTCTTCAAAGCGTTTACTTTCTAACAGGGCTTTTGCTTCATCACTCAGTTGGCGAACGGTGTCTCTTTCCTCGCGAGCTTTTGCTTCTTTTGCTTCTTTTTCGGCACGTTCACGCTCCCTGACCTCTTTATCTGCTGCCAGAGCAGCGCGGTATTTTTTGAGCACTTCCTGCCCGGTCATCCCATCCAGCGACTGTAGGTTGACGGCCATGAGTGTTTCGGGTGTGGCTTTACTGTTGTAAGCGGAAAGGGAGGTCATCATAGACCTAAATCCGTCGGGGCCGCCGACTGAGTAATACATTAATGCTTTGGAGAATTCATTCTTTTCTGCTTCGGTCATGTCAGCGGTAATGGCTTGCGCTGAGTTTTTAATGGTTTCTTCTGACGTGGCATCGAGCGTATTGGGGCCAAAGCAACCGGTAAGTACCAGTAAAAGTGGGGCAATAAGGACAATGTATTTCATGGCATCCATTCCTATGTAGTGTTTAAAACAAAAATACTGCATCGATAAGATAGCAGGGTTACTTGCGTTTATACAGGCGCGTTAGTTACTGAAGATACCGACAAGGCCACCGAAAACGAGGCAGCACATAACACCAACGGCAAAGAAACGTATAGTATCGACGACGACCTCTTCTTCGTCATCGCTTAAATCATCGGCGTGAATATTAAGCGTTTTAGCTAGAGCGGCGACATCCGATTTATTCAAAGTGCCTGCACATTGGTCGGGCCCGTGTTGAATACGAAGTTCAACTTCATCATCCCTTATCTGCTCAACGGTAATATTCTGATCACTTAGCGTCGGCCGGGTAGAGGTCGAGTTCATAGATATACTCCTTGGTATTTTGGCCACATCTAATGAGACCATTACTTGATGCTCATGATAATACTGTGGATTGAGGTGAGGCAACCACACCAAATAGGACAACCTAACCAAGCACCCTTTACCCACCACGGAACCCAGACCCTTATAGATTTAGGACAACCTAACAGGCACCCCTGACATACTATAAGGCACTTCGTAGCCCCATTTGAGGGAAATTTAACATCAGCTTTCCTGCCGGACCCCCTCACGCGTTTGTTTCTTATTTTTTCTTTTTCCGTTTTTTTCCGTCTTATTACCACGGGCGCAGGCTCGCCAAAGCAGCTGTCCGAAACATCCCAGAAGAACAGGTCAGGCAATTCAAAAGAAGCGCAGGGGGGAATAAAAAGTCGAAGAAAAATCCTGGGGGGGGAACAACAGGACAGGATTCAGGATAGGGAGGGGTAGCTGTTCGCTGTCTTTATTACCCTGCATTGATAGGTTGTCCTAAATTAAGGGCTTTTATTTGTCCCGTGGTCTAGATAAATTCACTGTGATAAATTCCGCGCCCGTAAAAAGAGAGGTGATAGCGCACACTATGAACAATGATTTGGCAATCATGACACAACGGGCCAATGATAATCTTCATCAAATAACACGCATTGAGCAAATAACCGAAGATGGCCATAAGGGATATATCTTCACCCTTAAGTCGGGCAAGCGCCTGCACCCCATATTCCCTATACGAGACCATAAACCAAGTAAGTACCCGCGCTCTTTTACATACGCCGAAATGCAATCAATCCACCAGCTGCTCTGCGAATACTTCATCGCACACAACGAGAGCTTTAATGGGTTGTTAGGTAAGATGGTAAGTGCTGAAGTAGGTGATCGCGCTCTATATATGTCAAAACGGCGAACCGGCTCAAAGGCATCGACTCCAGAATTGGGTTTCACTCACGGGTATACCATAGACTTAGTTAAAGCATTCGACCATCGACTACGTTATTCCCTTGAAGAAAAAGAGGGGCGCTCTCGACCGCTAAAAGGAAAAAATTGCACGCTCGCGCCCTTTATTACAAATATACCCATATACGAAATGCTCTTCTTTACCGGCCGTAAGCCTGTAAGTAACAACACTATCCGATTGGCAGGTGAATTTGATCAAATACTAATACATTGGACACCAGAGGGCACAATCGTCTATGAAGATAAACCCAGTGACGACGTTCTTTCCCCTGATAACATCATTGAAGTATTCGAACAGCATTTTAAGGCGCGTCAGCAAAAAGATAATTACAAGGTGGACTGGTCACTAGGTGAGAAAGAAGCAGGGTTTTATTTATACCCCAAAGACAACCCAACCCTAATTATGTGCAAAGAGCGTCAGACACATGTTTCTTATCGTGCTACTACAGCAAATGATTATGATCGGATAGTACATTACGTCGTGACATTTATCGGTTTCCCTATCTACCATCCAACCAGAGATGATGACAGTAGCAAAATACCTGTTAAATCGATTAATACCGCTAATGCGTGGGGCTTTAAACGTTGGTAATGAAAAAATGGAAATTCATTGCATTTATTATGTTAAATGCGTCTGGCGTTTCCCTCCGTCAAATCTAGTGTGCCCACCAGCATTTTAGCTCCGGTTAAGAACACAGCTATTTACTAACGAAATTGAATACAATATAAGAGGAAATGATTCTGGAACCTAAGGAGTTGAATCATGGTAGAAAATAAAGCTGAAGCAAACCAAGGTGGGTTTGTTGAAAGCAATAATATAACCCAGAAGTTCATTCGCGAATATGAAGAACGTGCTGAAAAATACATGCAACGCAAAGAAAGCCTTGAAAGCTATCGAGGTGAACTTGCGAGAGAGCACTTTCCGAGAGTTAAGAAAAACGAACGTATCATCCTCGCAATGAAAGCAGCTGGCGTAATGGCAGTGGTGTTGTTTGTATATGTAAAATTTTTCTAAGGAAGGAATCAATGAGTTTAACTATTAACGAAATCTGTGAATATCTGGTGCCCTATGCGAAAGAGCAAGACCCCAAAAAGGCGAGTGACAGGGCGACATTGGCTCATCTCGCTATTTACACCAAAATCTTTAAAGACGACGGCGCCCCCTATTACCTTGATTTAGTCAAGCGGATTGACAAAAAGCTTAACAAAACCCTTAGTTCAACAAAGGGTGACTTCATCGATAAAGAGCTATTGGAATATGGGTTTCGAAAACCATTTCGTATGGACACGCTACATCGTAATTTAGAGATACTTCAGAACCTCGATAGAGATCATGACTACATGACTCCTATGGCTATTGAAATTTTTGAGTTATTTACAGAAGGGCATGTTGATGAAGCCATGGAAAAGGTCAGACAGCTGCCTGTAGATTATCCCTTTGAAAGTCGCCTTGAGGGACAATTACTGCTTTTACTAGCAGCTATTCGTGATGAGGAATGGGACGTTGTAAAATCAATACTGGCCCGTGCTTCAATTAGCGCTCAGATGAGTGAAGACATATTTTCTTATCAAACGCTGTTAGGCGAAATAGTAAGAAGATTTATACCGCATGAGCACCGCCCATGGATGATGATGCCGTCAAGGGAAGAGGTAATTGACGGTGTAACCTATTATTGTCAACCCGCGATGGTATCGACATATAGCATTGTAAAGCAGTACAAGGTACATCAAACACCAATTAAACCGCTCGACATAAAACAATACAATGCATTTGATTACATTCCACGTTACAGGGATTCATACGGTAATGAGTTTGTGGGAACTGCTAGTGCCATGGGAGCGTTTACCGCTAACGCGGTCAAAGGAACGATTGATGCCATAGGAAATGTTACACATATGGCGCTTCAATCAATTATTAAGTATGCGCAAAAAGGCAAATATACGATATTTATCGGGCCGGGATGCAAGACAAATATTAAAACAAGGAAAGACACTCTATTGCCTTTAGGTAGTTGCGGGTACGTTGTTAGTAGAGATAAGTCAGTTTTTGAAAACTGGCAGGACGCAATAGCTTCAGGGAATGTTAGTGCTGATACCGTCAGCAAATTCGAGGGTTTTTACAACCTCGTAGACAATTCTTTTTACCCTGTTTATGGTGAAAGCATACCTGAAGAACTCAAAACGAGTCTGGCAGTCATCGAGTAACAACATGCCTTGCATATCTGGCAAGGCATTCTCCCCAAAAACCACTTCTAATAACAACACCAGTAATTTTTTGCGCCTGTTCAAATACTGAGAACTGTTATGACAGGTGTATTGTTTCTAATAACGATTCTCCTCGTTTATTTAAGACGCTTTTGATAGGGGTTGCATGATAAATAAGTAGGTTAGTATCAATTGTACAAATCAACTCAACATAGGCGTATGACATGTCAGATATACATCGAGAAAGTACTGTTAACCTAGCTAAAGCGGTTAAAACCATTAACACCGCACGTAATCAACTCGCCCCGCTGGTGGCTGATGTTGTTATTGATGCCGTGAATTCTAAAAGTGCCGATTCTGAGCTACTTGAAATACTTGGTCTTATCTCTGGCCAAGGTATCAGCGCAGAAGAGTTAATTAATGCTTTGCGCGAAGGCATTAGAGCGCGAAATAAATAATGCAGTTATGATGGCCTCTGAGCCTTAGGTAATAGACAATACATGCATATCAGGATTAATCATTATGGCCAGTAAAATTGAATTTAAACTCATCAATGTGGTACCGCATCGAGCACTGCGCGACAAAGGGCATGCCAAATTTGCCATTTATGAGGATGATGAGCAAGTAAACTGGTTGTGGATGACGAATGACGATATTAACGCCAACATCAAAGAGTATCCTGACCAGCGTGAATACTTAATACAGGGCTTAATTTGATAACCTATGGATTAATCGACTATTGAACAGTTCGGCTGAATTAGCCATCCAATCCGTTACAAAAATTAAAGAGACATATTCATGGGCTTTAGAGGTCTTAAAACATCTTATGGTGATAGAGATGTTTTCTATATCACTCCATTTGGTGACAAATTTAAACTGCATGTGGAGCCTGCATACCGCAATAACGGCACACATAATTTAGATGGCTATTATCCGCGTTACTTCAAATCTATCGGGGCAGCTAAGGCATCTCTAACCAAATTTCTTGGCAAGCCTCCTAAGTGGATAGATGTTCAAGGCAATGCCGATTTCGAATCATTTGAATAAAGTTAATGAGATGACTTAATGAAAGTTTCTATTAGAAAAGGTTTACCGACTAAAAAGTCACTATACGAAATTGCCGATAGTCTCAAAGTGTCGATCAACTCACTAGATAACCGTTCGTCTATGGATGAGGTTTCGTGGCAGCATCACAACGTCGATGCCATGCAAGCGTTTATGGAGACATTGAATAAAGCAGGGTTTGAAGTCTATGGTTACGAGCCTTACAACCCTAAGATGTTAAGAGCTGGCAGTTTTCGTATCAAACCTCAGATAAAGTAAAAGAGCCATCAGTGGTTAAGCATAACAAGGACACACAATGATTAGATTTTTCGCCGACGATGCAAAACAAATTACAGACCTCATATTTATCGGTGATGCCATTGACCTACCGTATTATGACTTTGTGGTGGGTGTTCAACCATTAAGTGAAGGGACATCGATAGCATATAACAATGGGGAAGGAGAGGCGTTGAAGTCGCACCTGTTGAGCCTTAATGAGACTACTGTTTTGCATTTAAGCCACCAGCCTCAACCACCAAAAGAAACGTCTGAGCATTTATTAAGTAGCTTATTCGAAAGATTGGAGGTAAAGCCCATCAAAGCTCGTTACGGCATTGTAATTCTCCAACCACAGCACAAACAGGGCCAAGTTACATTAGTTAACACACCTGAAGAGCTTCTTGGGGACGGGGTAGTAGAAGAATCGCCTGAAACATTACTTTCAATGCTTAAACAACGTATTTATGATCATGCAGAGCATGTCAGTAATTAAGGTCAAAGCAATTCACCAGAAGCTGTTCGCTTAAAAATCTGTCCCAAAAAGGTTTCCCATGATAGAAACAATGCCTCCCATAACGCTTGTACCACCTCGTTTAAACGAGAAAAACATGAATAATATACTGCTTCGCATTGCTCACTACTTTCCAAACTTAGATTGCATCGGAAAGAAGCAGTTTCTATCGGAATTATTTGATGTTCGCTGTATCGATGAATGCATATCTGATGAGTGCGTTTTTCAAAACATTGAGCCAGCGGTGGATAGAGATGAGTTAAAAGAACTAGCTGAAAGAATTATCGGTTATACGAACTACTCCCTAGACCAAGCAAAAAAAGTGGTAAGGAATATTCTCAATACAATTCCAAAACGTTTTGATGATCTTATCGATTACACCACAGAAGAGCGGTTGAAGGCTTTTAAAGAAGCGGCCAACTTTCACGTATCAGTTCATACAGGAAACGAAATTCATTTAGATACGCTCGATGACATAGCCAACGCCTTTGAGCAACTCCCAGACGTCGCTATCACGCTATTTGGCAATTCACAGATGGATGAGAGCCGAGCTATAAGTGATGAAACGATAGAAGCCTTAACAGTTCGTCAAAAGATGCTCTATAGAGCCTGCGATTATTACTTGAATCACAGAGTCGGATTTAAAACCAACACCATGTGGTTAGCTTGTTTTATATCAAGCAATAGTTTTGGCTGTTTGGATGGATGGCTACATAGGGATGGCGTGCTTTGCGATAACAGACATTTTGGGTTTAAAGACGACGATGCTGTTGTCGAGCTAGTTCTATCGTCGCTACGCTATCTTGATGAATATTTTAATCGACAAGTCGAATATAAAGGCGTGAGTTCTAATGAAGCTAAAAGCTTCTGCCGAACTGGCTTTATGTATATCGAGGCCATGCTTGATGCAGTCGAATATATTGTTAAATGCAGAGAAGCAAAGGGAGAGGTTTCTGACTATGCCTACAAGAGCATAATGGCCATGCTTGATGAATACTCACTATTATTAGACGGTCGTCAAGAGCTGAAGTTACTGACACATAAAGTTGCTTTTGATTGTGTAACTGGCTTTACCCAACGTCAATTCGACTTGTTATATGAAATAGTCGAAGATGACTACGGAACCCAAGGGCCACCTCCAGACATGTATACTTTTTTTGATGCATGGAACTTCATGGTATATGGCCAACAACATGGCATCAAAGCTATGTTGGGCCCATTATTTGTAAGGTCTAATTATCATAGGTCTTCATTGACAGAGCTGTCTAATTTTGTCACTGCTCAACTGGAGAGTGATGAGCTCGAAAAGTATTGGGAAGACATGTTCATGGGATACTTCACAAACTATTTATTTACTTTAGTTAACAAAAACTCCCACAGTCATTTTCTGTTTGATGAGATATTAGCCGCTTCTTTGGATGCCAGATGTATCGTTGACAATAAAGATGTTGTAAGGACAATGGCTGAACTGGGCCATCAACCATCAAGGCAGGCCATGAATGATTATTATTAAGCGTTGCGCGTAAGGTGTGCGTTTAAATACAGGGTTGCGTCCTTGGTAAGTACATTACAGTAACGGTATTGTTTTTTCATTTCCTTAGAATAGTGGAGAAAGTTAATTTATGAGTGATACCGAACCAAAGTTCCCCGTCAATGAAGTCCATGCCGCATGGCAGGAAGGTTACGACGCATTTGATGCAAATATAGAACATCCTGACCCGCCATACGAAGCTGGCTCACTTGAAGCTGAGTCATGGCTAGATGGTTGGGATGATAGACAAGAAGATATAAAACAGGATAAGTAGTGAAAAAGAACGAGCAGGGCAAAGAAGTACCGCCTGTATTAGTTAAAACATGGTATGAACTTATCAAGAATGGCCCGGACAATGAAACACGGAACCATGCACAGAAAATGTTGCTTGGGGCATTTGGCTCTCACCAAGAGTTAGAAAAATACCTTAAAAAGCACGGTCTCGTCTAATCACTTACAAAGTCGTAAACAATAAAAAAGGCACTCAGTGCCTTTTTTTATGTGTGGCCACCTCAAACAATGGCGTTTTTTAAAGGTGTTCATTATGCACGAGCAGCAAAATCAAACGAAATCACGTTGGTTCGTTTTGGCTCAAAGAAGTGCTTGAGCTTTAAATTGGCAGAGTGATCTATCGATACGCTATCACCTAAAGCGTTCTTTATATCACCTAAAACCCTTGCCGCTTGAAAGTCTTTAAACGTCTCTGGCCAATAATAGACCTTGCCATCTGAGGCAGTGATATGAAAATAATAATTCCACGATTTCGTCTTATAGTCAGGGCTGTGGTTGGCTATACGGCAGACTAGGCTATTTCCTTCCTCTATAGCTTTATGTAGATCTCGAATCTCTTTTTCGTCAGCAGATAATAATAATTCGTTCATGGTTAAAAAACCCTTCGTTATGTCACTTGAAATATAATACGAAGAAATAGGAGGCCTTCGATTTATTAAGAGGCTAAAAAATCTAAGTTAACGGATCAGCCTGAAAATAGTGATTAAAGGAGTTATACGGAAGGATAAGACTCAGGAAAGAAGAGGTGATGAAACCCAACGAATGCCTTATAAAAAGGCATTCGATAGATATAAATTGACGAAAGTATAATTAAAGGCCATAGAAGCGCATAATGTAATTAAAAGAAGCGGAAATAACACCCTCATCTATGGTATACAAAATAAAAGCGAATGCCCCGACTAGCAGGCCACCAACAACTATTTTATGCATTAATGCATTTTTCCGTAATATATAAGAAAGGGAATGACCGATCCCTAGAAACACCGGAAGAATGTGTCCTACGAACAAAACGATGGTGGTTATAATCATTGTAAAGAAGCCATCGATAACGTTGCGATACTCAAGAAAATTAGCAAGTGGGATTGCAACTAAAAAAGAAAGTAAAACGAGGATATTTAAAAACCACCTTTCAGCAACACCTTCCTGTCTGACTTCAGTATTTTCATATGCAGCCTTGGCATCTTTTTCTAACATATCAAAATCATGACTGGTTTTTTCTGCCAGCTTTATGCCGCACGCTAGAAGGGGGAATAGAAATAAAAGAGGCATAGAGGTTGATAGCATGACTTTGTTTACATCATTAGTCACAATGGCTATATATAAACTGATAACGAAGGTTATTATTAGAAAAGTCGCCCCAGTATGGCCTGTTCCTCTCAAATCTGCTTTATAGCTTCCTCTATAAGGGTCACGGACAGTAACATTGCTATGGTAAACTGTATTCAAGTCACTATGCATTTCTCTATAACTTGATACAACAGCTTTCACCAAAGCGAATAAAGCTAAAAGTACAAAATTAGCTATGGGTATTAATGGGATAATAGACGTTCGAAGGAACTTAAACATTAACGTTTCCTTGTGATTTTCAAATTTAAAGAGGCTACAACCTAGAGTTAGGACGGCGAATATTACATTAATCTGTTCGGGACAACGCCATTAATATGTATCATTGGGCTTTCATTAGAAGCGCTGCCAGCCTGTCCGACTAAATCATCTTCATTAACCCTTTGTTTGTATTTCTCGATCTTCTTAGCAATGTATACCAAAGACAACGTTAGCTCCTGACGGTGTTTATTAAATGCTTCATCATCTAAAAATCGAGAACATGTCATAATGCCTGTATAACGCAAGCGGGGAAGATTGCGCCATATTTCGCTAGGGTCATTTATTCCATGGTGCGCATAGAACCCAATTAGCTCAGGGTCTGCGACTTCACCATGGCTAAAACAGTAAGAACATACCCCTGTATCAAAGAGCAAGTCAGATGGCTTTTTCTTACCTTGAGTCTCTAAACAACTCGCGCAAGTATTCGTTGCTGGAAACGACACGGTTCGTAGATTTTCTTTGAGCGTATCGACTAGCTCGTCTTTGAGAGACATCGCTTTACTATTTTCTTCAGCTACTTTTGCTGCTTCACTCTTTAAATATTGCGTGCGAACAAACAACACCACACACATCACCGTGGGCAAGACGAAAAAGAGTGGGATTATGAAGCTATTTAATTCTGTCGCCGAATGGGCCCACGCAAAACTTAAGCTTACACAGGCCACAGCGACGGCGACGCTTTTAATTAAAGATGGCAGAACTAGCATCCAATTTGATTTCATAATTGACTCATTTGCTAAAAGTGGACAGTGGGGTAATTGTAAGTGCTTTATCATTAACGCCAGTTTATTAACTCGACTTTTAGACGCGCTTATTGCAACTAAGCCAAATTAGATACAGGTAATTCAGTGTAGCCCTCTGGGTATCCCATAAATTGCTCGCAAAAATGTGGGTGCAAACCACCAGCGTTAGCGCCAATTGCCATAATTTCACCAACAAGGCCACCTAACTTGCCCGGCCTTGTCAGGCGGCTTTTACATGAAAAGTTGTTATTGCCGTCTTTTCTCAAAAGCGTGCTGTATAGCCCTTCATAGCGTTGTTTGGGAACATTCAACAAATGACACTTTCCGTTAGAAAAAATGGTGTCAGAGTGAGCTACGCCGCGTGTAGGCATCCAAGTAACCTGCTTGCCATTGTACACCCACCCAGCATCTTCACGTTTTCCTGCTATTTGTTCATCCGTAATGTGGGTATTACCCTTTTCATCGTCAGATTCTTCGAGCATGCGGATTGAATCGAAGATGGATTTTGCAATGTCGGGGATGATGGCATTGCCCAACGAATTAATGCGTTTGGTTCGAAGCTTGATAGATTTCGGGTTCTCGCATACGGCATTATTTAATACCCACTGGGGAGCCTCCTCCAATAGGGGCATTTTGAATGGTTTATCTAAATTGGCCAATGCAACCTGACGAACATGGTCAAAGACATTTCGTTTGCTTTTACCCGCGCCAGTTGAGGGAAGGTACGCAACGATATAAACACGATGTCTATAATGAGGATAGTTAAAGGCAGTAGCGCTGATCGTTTCCCATTCAACGGTGTAACCTAGCTTGCATAAACGCGCCACGATGTAATCAAGTCCTTTTCTATTCAAACGTTCCGCGTTTTCAAATACACAGTAAGGTATTTCTAGATCTTCTATTATGCGCAGCTGCTCATGAACCAGCGAAGACTGCGTACCATCAATTCCTGATTTATCAGTCACATTAGCACTTGATACGTTCTGACATGGGAATCCCCCCGTGGCGATATCGGGGAAGGGCACGACGCCCTCAAAGAAGTCTTCGTATGTCACGGTTGAAAAGCCAGTCTCTTCACAAGGCACAATGTCTTTATCGGTCATCGCGCTGTGATAAGTAGATGGCACGCCTAAGTCACAAATATCACCCGCGTTCTCCATGTTGAACTTTTCATCTAAGAGGCGATTATTGTACGAGTCGGTTTCACTGCAAAGCAGAGTGTCGATATACCCGCTCTGTTTTGCTGCAAGAGAAAAACCACCTAAGCCAGAAAACATGTCGAGATGTTGAAAACGCTGCATATAAACCCTTAATGACTTGTATATGCATTCTAAGGTACAGCGAATTAATATGATGCAAGGGGGAGGGTTACGCTGTCCACCGAGGACAAAAGAAAAGGCCATTCTACGATTGAATGGCCTTCTGTTAGTAAAACTACTTTAACTGGAGATTATCTGATGTCCGTAAGTAGTTGTGGTGTACCGAAGTCAGAGAGATTGCCTCCAGCCTGCGCGATGATCTTTTCCCAAAAGCTCCGCAGTGAATTCAATGCAGATTGAGAAGAATAAGCTCTCCCTCCGTTTAGATAACCGCCGCCAATAACAAAGACGTCCACTGAAGACAATGCATCCGATGGGATTGTACTTGCATACTTGGCAAATTCAGCATCAGGGTCAATGGTGCGCACACTTCCTCGCGCATAGAAACTGGATACGTCAGAGTTCTCTAACATATCTGAAACTAAGATGAGGATCTTACGTTGCTCACCTGTGTCAGAAAATAAGCTTTTAGATACACTCATCAAAGACCCGGCAAGTTCAGTTTTAGGGTAAGTCTGTTCACTGTCATGAAAAGACGTTTTCAGCTTTTCATGCACAAGACGAATTGCCAATGTTTTTTGCTTTTCCATACATGCATCAAACTTATTCAGTTTAATGCGATTCATGGCGTTACGGCTGTCATTTGAAAGTTCAGTATCAAACGCACCATCAAAGGCGACATCCGTATAGCGACCTTGGGCATTTGCTGAAAACGGCACAATACGAATGCGGTCTCCAGAAGTTAACAATTGGCCCATTTGCTGATGCACTGTTTTTTTGAGATTAACATCAAGATTAACGGTTTGGTCTACCATCACAACTACGTCACGAGAGTAACTGTCTGGCTTAAATTCTGCTACATCAGCATAGTCATAACAGGAGATGATGTCATCGCGCTCTGTTTGTGCCACTGCGGATAGGCTGCATGCAGCAAGCATTAAAGAAATTAATGTCTTTTTCATTACAGTTTTCCTTCTGCTTTTAGTTTGGCTAGAAGTCGGGCACGCTGTTCTTCAGGCGTTTCCTTTTTCTTCTGCATCTCTTCCAATAACTGCCTTTCCACTTCTTCGTCTGACAATTCTGGCTCAGATGCTTCTTTGAGTAATTGCGCTTCCATTTCCTCATCAGACAATGGTGATTCCGGCGTCATAGACTCAGGCTGTTCTGGCACTTCAACAGCCTGCTTAGACAGCATACTAGAATGCTCACTGTCCTTACTTAGGGTTGTTTTAGTGCGTCGGTTACGATTAGAAAGGGTTTGCTCGTGCTCTTCTTCAAGGAAGTCAAAGAAGGTTCTTTCTGACGCTGTATTGATAAGGTGATCTACACGGTCATTCATCGTCTCACCCGACAATTTCTTTGCCATGCGTGATTGCAAGTTGCTTAGTGTTTTTTGAGCGCGTTGAGCAATTGAACGGGCTTTAGAGTCCATCTCAGTCTCATATTGACCTTTGGTTTTGTATTTGTGGGTATTTTCCCATGCTACTTTTGAATGTTTGCCTACAAAGCCGAACTTAAAAGATACCCATGTAGCGAAAGCCTGCAACACAAGGAATAAGATGGCCAGCATACCAAATGTTGCCCAGCTACCTTCTTTGGTCGCTTTACAAATCTCAGTCTCGCCTTTTTCTCTTGCTGCTTTGGATACCTCAACCGCAGATGGAGGAGGGGGCGGCTTACTACCATAAAGATCATCGAGGTTAACCTCACCCGCTGAAGAACCTTCATCACCAGCTACACACATCGTGTCTTGTGTCTGAGCAACTTCCAGCGTTTTAACGCGAACAAAGGTAATGATGACACCGATAATAACGATAGCGAGCACTGCTAACGTGGTAAAGGTATGCTTTACACTTGGTGAACTCACATCAAGCCTATCAAGACGACGCTTGTACATAGGGTTATCTACATCAGATTCTTCACCTATTTCAGGGTCTTTTGATATTGCATCTAATGATGAAGGCTTTTTAGGGGTTTTATCTGTTTGCCAATTGTTTCGTATGCGCTTGATAATACCGTTACGGTAAATCTCATGTCCCATCAAGTGAGTCAGGAAGGCAAGAATGACAGCAAACGCAATCGCTACGATGCTGGTCATGATAACCCGTGTATTTTCAGATGCACTTAAGTCAATAAACCCGCTCATCGTGTAACTGAAACCCCATGCTTCAAGTACAAGAACACCGAACAAGCCTAAAAGCATAAACGCGCCAAGAGGGCGACGGCCTGACTCACCGACTATCGCGAGGTATTCTTTACACGCATCATAGAAATCGCCGTCCTTGTGAACCTTTGAGTAATGTTCATCATAATCCCTGCAAACGACATTTTCTGAATGAAACCATTTGCCATTCATGTCTGGATTTTTAGCGAGAGAGCGCGTCTTAGGGAATAGGAAGTTATTGTATTTTACATTCTTCCACCATAGACGTAGGGATTCCCAATTTGTATAGGAAAAATAAAACAGTATAGATAGCGTGAACGCTACCACCATCAAAATATCTCGGTATGTATTGAGTAACTTAAACAAGTCCATCTTTTATCCTTTTACTACGGTTAACTCAAAAGCTTTTGCCATTAGATTACGCTTGTCTTGATAGATTAAAGCGCTCGCTTTTGTTGTGTTTTCGCCGTTGGTAGAAAACACTGTATCTGAGCACTTCATTAGAGCATTGTCGTCTTTGGCGTACATACGGACCAATACCGTTCCATCCCCTTTGTAAGTTTCTACAGTCACAGGATATTGGTAATCAGGTTTAACATTCCCGCCCTTGTAGTTCTTAAAGAAGGAGAAGAATGGCGTTGTCGTAGGGTCTAGCGTTTCTTTATCGATGCCAATTGGCCCAAGCGTGACAGCAGTGGTACCTGCTACGCCATACCACGAGTTGCCGTAAAGGTTTTTGATTTGCTCACCAACTTTCCTTTCCTGAACTGGTCGCCCCTTGAAGTCGCGTAAACGCGATGTAATGACTGGATCGGTATAAGCGCAGCTTCCCACGATAGGCGCTTCACTGTTCGCATTTGCCTTTGCAAAAAATCCCCAGCTGTCATCGTTTTGTTGCTCACCGAGCGCTGCCACAATGTGAGATTGATCAAACGACGATAGTGGTACACCGTCTAAGTCCAAGCTCTCCTTGCGCAGTGAACGCGAAGCGGTAACCTGTGGCTTAGGCTTCTTTCGCACCTTCTTTTCTGGAAGCGTATTAGTGACATTCTCGATGCGTTGCTTTTTGGCGCGTGCAACTTCAACCACATTCTCAACGGGCGCGGTATTTAGCTGCTCGGCTTCATCTGGCACTTCTTTATGGATGATATCAACTAATTCGAATCGACGGTTTTTGGCGCGGCCTTCACTCGTCGCATTTGACGCAACCGGTTGTGACTCACCAACTCCTTCATAATAAATATTGCTTTCATCCATTCCCGCTTGAGACAAAAGGAAAGCGATATAGGAAGCACGATTTTCAGATAGCTGTTGGTTATAGGCAGAGGAACCTGAACTGTCTGTATGCCCAACTACGTAGACTTTAGAGCCTTCGCCTAAGCCTTCAACATACTTCTTTAGAAACGCCTGAAGGTTCTTTAGCTTCTCAGGGTCAGTGATGCGATATTGAGAACTTTCAAATAAGGGCTTATCGCTATTAAGGGAGACTTGTGCGGCAATTACATCTTCTTCTGCATCCTGTGAGAAGGTCGTTCCCTTTTTTTCGTCGAGAGCAATACGCTCGAACTCAGGCTCAAAACCATTGGCCTTAGCCGCTTGTTTTAACTGCTGCTCGCGATAGTCTAAATAGTTGCCAATTGCGCAACCAACAGCGCCACCCGCTAATGCGCCTAATGCTGCTTTGCCGGGGTCACCAGTATTAATAAAGGTAACACCGGCACCAACAACAGCACCGCCAATACAACCTAAAGCAGTTTTAGACATGTCACCAATGGTGGCGCAACTTGTCATGAAAAATGGTGCGGTGAGCGCGAGCACGACCGATTTATTGAGGTGAGTTCTCTTCATATTTATCCCTTTTAAAATTCACTGACAGGTATTATTAATTATTTTATGACGGCGCAAGTAGTGAATGAATGCTTCGTTACACCGTCCTTGTTTCCTTTGCTATGAGCAAGCAACGCAATGCATTCGGCAACAAGTGTACAGATAAAATAATAATCGGGAAATCATAAGTTAAAGTTAATTAAAGGAAGGAATATCAGCGCTTAACTAAAAAAACGCCAATGGGTAATAGAGGAGGGGGAATGCTTAGATCACTGCATAGTGGATTACGCATGAAATGGCTACCACGAGAATATGCAAAAAGATTAAAGGATACTTGAAAATGCGCCTTAATGTGGGTGTGCCATTATTATCGTAGCAATAAATGACGCTACGTGTAGATAGTGATACCGAAAGTAAAGATGCACGATAATACCAGAATAGTAATAGCCCGACTGTTGCCCACCACATGTCGCGAGACGGGATATTAATCAGCCCTGCACCATCGCCCCAAGTATTTATGATACCGACTTGATACATCAAAATATTGTACACTATAGGTGCTGTTGCAAGTCCACCAGCAAAGTAAAGAAATAAAAAACGGTCCAGTTTTATTTGTTTATTCTTATGAGATTCACGTTTCTTTTTAGCTATGAAGTTCAACATATTGTTGACTAAATATATCGGTAATGCCACAAAACCGCGTGAACATTAAAGACGATAAAACCAATTGCATGAATTGTATAATAGATTATTGCTGCTCGCTTCTCCAAATATATACCCCCATCAACAGTCTTTGTAATACAATTTTTTCCTTTCAATTGATAAGGGAAGAGGGTTACCCAGAATTGAAGAAAAATAGCAATAAAGAACGTTACTGGCGATGTGAATCCATTACTCCCATTGCCATCTCTAAATGGTAGTAACCCCAAGTGATACAGAATCACGGGAAAGAGAAAGTTCGCTATCAAAGAAAGCAAGATCAAAAGAAACCACGGACTGTCTGTTTCAATTGAATAATTTTTAAAAAAGTGAAGTCGTAAGTTCATATGCCACTGCATAAGCGCAACCACCCAGTTGTTTAAAAGGGGCCGAAGCCCCTTTAGTTCATTGAGTATTATTCTTCGTAGACCGTATTTGCTGCTTTTTCTTTAAATATAACAGCTTGAGGTTCTATCGAATCCAAATACACTGTGTATTGTTTTGGGGGAACATCAGGCGTTAAGTCATCACCAGACAAAGGCGAACTATTAGACGCCATTCGAACATTAGAAGGAAACTCTATACTATATGTTCCAATTCCATCAGGCGCTTCTATACCTGCAAGTATGACCGTATTAGCTCCTAACCCTAAAGACACATTAAAGTCTTTGCACGGTCTAAATCGTGAGGTTTCAGTCGTACCAGCATAAAAGCCGTTGACAGTTAAACTGAAGTTATCATCCTTTGCTGTTCCGTTATCGCACACACGAATTACCGTTGAAGAACTAGCTACTATCAGTTGAAGAGTATTTGATTGCTCAATGACTTCACCTTGTGCATCCAATTTTTCCACAAATACTTCGTATGTACCATCAGCTAATGATGAAGGTAATGAGAAAAACAACTTATCTTTATAAGCGCTAAGAACCCTTACTTCCTCTCCCCCGATTCGAATAACATTATGCTCAGGATTTCTATCAAACCCTGAACCATCGATAGAAATTCGTTGATTAATGTACGCAGTAGGCTGGCTTAATGAAGTAATGATCAGGTCGTCTTTAACTTCCAGTGCATTAACTAATGTCTCAGACTTTTCAGGATTATTAGGATCATCAAAATATAAATACGCATCGTAAACCACGTTATCGTCTTTGAACAGTTTACCCGGCAGAGTCAATTTGGCTTCTGTACCGCCATTTGAAATGTCATGTAACATGTAAGAGCCAACAGATTCTGTACTCCCGCCTTTCAACAACATTAGTCGAGGCCGATAAGTAGATAGGCTAAGGTAATTATCTTTATATGGCTCCATCCCTTCGCCTCGAATATCCACATTAACAGGCTGAAAATCCGGTGCGACGACAGATGGGGCTATACTTATTAGATTTATCTCAGTCACATGAGTGAAATCAATTGAACCATCAATAGTATAGAAGTCATAAAGTGCTTTACCTATTGATATTGCACTTCCTGATAGCGCGGCAATGTCTTTAGCTGCCAATAACTGCCCAAGGACAGGCACAGATCGCAACGACCATTTAGCCGTTATCTTAGCAACTGATATGTCGTACTCTTTAGCTAGAGCTCCAATAAATACTCTATCCGTACCTAGTGCAACTAATGCATCAACCACATCACCTCTCAACGAATCAAAACCTTGACCATCACCAAGTGTTTCAGCGGTCTCTGCTATTAGAAAGTTACCGTGTTCAAATAAGAAATCTCTTACCTTATGCTTGTCAACCCTTGAAACTTTCAAGCCTGTTGAAAGAAGTTCTACCACGATTGGAACAAACACTTCATCAGTTAATGAACGTATAGTCGCATAATGCTTGGCAGTTCTTTGATTTGAATTCATCATTCCGGCACTAAGCATAGGTGCGTGTTCAACGTCAAATCCGGCAGTTAACACATTTACCGTTGATGACTGAACGTTGAAGATGGGGTTGCTTACCCGTGCAATTTGAAAAAAGCCATATTGGGGGGAGACTAAATTCGCATCCCACATTGTACTTACATGATAATCTTCGATTATAACGCCATTTTTATCAACGGCCTGAACTGCAAGGTACGAGCGGGTGTCATTTTCAACTACTACAGAGCCGCTTTTACTGCTGACTTTGATGTCATCAACTTCACCGGGGTCAAAATCAAAATCACTGGCAATAGCAGCGACAGAAACTGAAGCTGTGGTTGTTACCGCTTCTAAAGCATCACCATAAACAGTGGTAGTGTAAACATCAAAGCCACTTAAGTAATCGCTGTCATTCTTCAATGCCTCAGTAAGGTGCAATCCAAGTTTGACGACCTCATCCAATTCAAGCAATTCCTCGTAGACTGATTTATTTTCAGTGAGTGACAAATCAACGGGAATAGATTCTAGCATCAGCGATAGAGCCAATGTCTCTGGAGTAAACTCTAAACTATCCATCCATGGGGCAGATATACCGCCTCCTACCCAATATGTCTTTTCACCATCAGACGTAGTGACAGTTTCTAGTACGTAAATGCGCTCTGCACTAAGTGAATTGATATCTACAACGGTCGAACCTTGTTCAACGTTAAAATCGGTTCCAAAACCTGTATCTAGTGTTAAAGACGAACCGGCGTTTAAGGGTAGGGTGCTGTCAATCGTTACACTTCGCGTATCATTGAAGGCTCTAATAAAGAATGTAGCAACAACGTCGCCGTTTACAACGATGGCAGCTTCACCATCCTCATAGCCTTCATCGAGAACAACAGAGTCGAAAGATGCAGAGTCATTGGCGTTATTATTAACCCCCTGCGTAAAGTTTTCACTCACGATACTATAAGGTTGATTCAGATTGTTACCTGATAAAGTAACCCTACCGTTATCATACTCTACTGAGTCAAGAACCATTGAGCCGACTGGTACAACATTGATTCCGTAGTTACCTGATATAAGACCACCAGCTGTTACAGCAAGGTTAGCTCTTCCCAACATCGTTTCTGTACATTCGATAACATAATTGCCGTCAATGATTTCGTAATCTACTTCAGTAGCTTCACCATCATTCTTAAGAAGCACAGTAACGCTGGCTGACGCAGGTGTATTGACTACCTCTATGACAGCATTCCCACCTACTTCGCATTGATTAGACGATGTGAAATTAGGGTAGCTAATACGCTTAATACCAAATGCGTCAGGGGTAAAGGTTGGGTCTGGCTCCGGTAAGCGTGCGGTTAAACTATCATCATCTATGATATCGTTTAATCCGTCATTATCATTATCTATGTCATAGATATCTGGCACACCATCATTGTCGATGTCTACTGGAGACAATGGATTGCTGCCAGCCTCAACTAGATCAGAAATGCCATTTCCATCTGAATCAGTGTCAACAAAATTCGCGCTATTATCTTCATCTGAATTTTGAGGGAAGCGAATACGACTCTCAAAAGCATCAGAAATATTGTCGCCGTCAGATTCAAGATCCCACCATGATGGAATACCATCTCCATCGACATCGGACAGCGATTTTTCTGCTTGGCTTATTTCTATACCATCTGGAATTTGGTCGCCATCAGTATCAGGGTTTAGTTCATTCGAATCGAGTGCTATTTCGACATCATCACTGACGCCATCTTGGTCAGAGTCTATTACCACATTTAGTGAATAGTCTACCTTGTCCGATACTTCACTAGTCGCAACGAGGTAATAAAGACCATCACTCGGTACTAGGACAGTATATGAGGCATCATATGTACTTGATTCAGCATTTAGATCACGACTAGGAAGAGGGGTACCATTCGACTCGATTACCGAAAGTACTGGCGTATGTTCACCACTAGTACTGACGTTAATGGTGTAACGTCCTTCTGGAATATTTATCTCATAGAAGTCTTGGTCAAACCCTACTTCATCATTGAACTGTCCAGAAATAGTAAGCGGTGCTGTTAACCCAGTCTTTTCAGAAATAAGAATGCCATCGTTTGTGAAACGTTCGTTAGCAGGTTCAACATATTCTTCGAATGAAGTCCGTTCTGGGTCAAATGGATAAGCATCTAAGTAATCCACAATACCGTCGCCGTCTTCGTCTTCCTGAGCATAGTTGCTAACGCCGTCACCGTCACTATCTCGGTGTGACGCTTTGTCGTTAGGGAAAAGGTCTTCTGCGCCGACGTAACCGTCACCATCGGCATCTGGGTCTTCCCCGTCAACGATACCATCGCCGTCGCTGTCAGCCACAACATTGATTACGTGCGTTGCTGTTGAAGGGCGACCAATTTCGTTGATAACTGTTAGGGTAATTTCATACTCACCAACAGTATCCGCGTAGAAGGTAACTTCTGGCGAGTTGTTGCTCGATAAGTAAAACTGTGCATTTTCAGGGAAGTTATTCACCATCCAAACTGGGTCTAGGCCAACAGTGCCGTTACCACTAAACACGGCCATATTCGGTTCACTGGCATTGGGCCATTGCTCAACAACAGATACCGTATCTTTACCAGAGATTGCAGAAACCGGTTCAAAGGTCACAATGCCTTCGCACGCTCCCAACTCGCCTTGGCCATCTATAAGACCACAATGATAGTTTTCATGTGGTGCTTCCGTAATACATTGGATACCATCTTCTTCGTCCGAGCAGAATGCATCCTGACTTTGCTCAAATACACCTACGCGTAATTCAATAGGGTAGGAGAGTGATTCAATTGCATTGGTGAGTGTGGGCTGAATAGAATATTCGGGAGAACGAACGTAGAAGTAAAAAGTTTCGTCTGTCGTTGAAAAGGGTTGTGCTACACCTTCATCGTCAAAAGTAGCAAATGCCTGCTCTATTATCGTGTCCTGAGGTTCTAGGAAAGGTGTTCTAAAGGCTTCAGATATATAGAGTAGCGAATCAGGATCAGCATCATCGCGATTAACGGCATCGTGAATATCTTGTTCTGGCATTAACTGGCCAAACAATACACTCTTATCTTGGTACCAAAACTCTGCGTAGGGTGTTGGTTCAACAATATCGATTACCGTGGTGATTGTTCTATTACTGCCCGTGCTTGGGACCGTAACTTTAAAGGCCTCTAATTGTTCGCCTGAATTTATCGTAACATTTGTGAATTCACCAATGGTTAACGGCGTTGCGTTGTAATAAGTGCCTTCAGTTACTTTGGGGAGGGAATCATCGCTACCACAACCAATTAGCAAGGTGGAGCTAATGGCCGTAGCCAATAATTTTAACTTCATGAATTTTCCTTAAATAAGAGAAGTTAATAAGAAATGTAAATAGATGTGCCAATGGCACAACTACATACTAAGCGCCTATTCGTCCGATAAGCTGCCGCTAAGGGTATAATTATCCGTATTTAATTAAAACAATTGTTTAATCTTATCTATCTGTTTACCCTTGATATTTATTAATAGTGTAATCAGAAGTCTCTTATTTTATGTCTAAACGCGATGTCACAATGAAGTTCATCACAAGGCTAGGAAACGGGTGGACAGTCAGAGTGGCTATTCCGAAAACGAATGGGGAAGACTATATCTACAGCCGTTTTTTGGATAAGGACTACGGCTCGAAGGATGCTTCGCTCTGCGCAGCACAGAAACAACGAGATCACGATGCTAAGTTAATTGGCGCAGATAAGAATCGAATTCGAAAAAAGAAAACCGATGCAAAAAGTTCTGACTTGATTACGGGATTATCTGAAGTGAGAACCCTTGAGCCGCATAAAAATGGGGCGATATACGAGAGAAACTATATCATTGCTTATCATCCTGAGAAATGGCGCACGGTAAAGAAGAAGTTTATGTACAAAGATAATCCGACCAGCGCGAGAAACAGAACGAGAAAGGAAGCCATCAAGTGTGCTGAAAAGGTGCGCAAAAAATGGGAAAAAGAACTGAAAATGGTGACTTAAATGTGTCTATGGAAGACAATTCACTTCACGCATGATAAATCCGGTTATCATGCGTGAAAACAATAACTTAGCGATTAACTCTTCTCACTATCCTTTAACAACGCAACATTTACCTTATCATTTTTAAATTGGCGCTTTAACGCATCTTGGGGTGCGGTCTTTTTGTTGCTACGTGAACGCTTCGCAGCCTGCCAGCCCGATAAGAAATAAGACTCAAGCATTTTTACTACACGCGTGCGCTCACGCTCTGACAGCGCTGCTAAATAAGCATTAATATGCAACTCGTCATCATTGAAGTGTTGATCATTAAACTCTTCAATTGGCAATTCCCAAATGCTACGGTACCGCTCTTCCAAGAGGTATTCCAGAGCTTCATCAAATGTGTCAGCTTCTACCGCTTCGGTTAATTGCATTATTTTTTCATGCGTAGCGGTGCGCATAAGTATGGTTTTTTTGCTGTGCCCCTTACGATATTTATAGCTTCTAAAGCGAGAGCGAATTGTGAGTACCGTATGCTCATCCACTTCGTCCTTGAGCAACTTCATGGCACTCTTATAATCGGGTAGTGAATGAAGATTTTCGAGGAGTTCGTGTATCTTAGTATAGCCACCGGCAATGAAGCATTCTGGGCCTAGCGACCGTAAAAAAACCTCAAAGGCTTTAGATTCGCTGTATTCTCGCCATAACTCGTCTTTGTTCATCTGAATGCTCCTGTCCAACATCGCCGATTTTAGAGCAATTACATGCACATTTCATCTAACATCACGTTTATAGCTTATTTAAGTTGTTACTTAGAACCATAAATCAATTAATGCTAGCGACCTTTTTCTTATTTACGGCGCTTTGGAAACCATAATTCAGTAACCTTTTGGTGTGCAATTTTGCACTCTAAAAAGGTAAAAATATGTTACGCGTAATTTTGATAATAATTGTGGTCTGTGCTCTTGTAGGCCTCTCATTAATTGACTGGCCAAGCACCAAGGCATTTATTCAGCAATTGCTAATAAATGCATTCAAGTAAAACTTAAGCCATGGATGGCATTAATTCCCTCAAACTTGTTACCTGCACTTTTGAAGAGCTCATCACAGATAGTCCAAATAACCTACAGCGAAAGTATGTGCAATACCATGTTGAAACATCTTTTGCTCTATATAGTCTATTAATTCATGCCTGTGACTTATTGTCCCTTCATAATAGAATCCATCATCATCTAAGTATCTTTCATGCTCCAAATCAGTACGAAGCTGAAAATGCTCATTCCCAGTGGGCGATCGAAATTCTCTCAAACATTCATGTATGAGATTTTCAGCGAGGCGATGCTTGTCAACAGACCATGCAGCTAACGCTCTATACGGTAGTGGTACAGCTGTATTAAAAGTCTGTATTCTACGTTTAACATCTTTCGAAAAACCAATTTTTACCCAATCAGGACACGATTCGGATTGTATAATGTAAATGAATGCACTGTGCTCATGGTCTTCCAACGGTACTCCCCCCTGAAGAGCTTACGGCTCGTTCTTCTAAATGTATTTTTAGGCGCTCTTCCATTTGTGCCCATGTCTCATTTGGTTGATCTGCTACAAAATCATCTGGAACGAAGCGAATGACTCCCTGCCGATTAAGCATAGAGTTTTCTGACCATGCTGAGCGACCTGCAACCCGCACCGCCATGTAAATTGGTACACGCTTCCAACTTGGCACATCAGCAGCCTCCATGGCCGAGTTTAGAAAACTATCAGCACACTCTTGGTCACATTCAGGAAACTGCATCCAATACAAATAATCGTGCACAACGGCTGCTGGTGTGTAGATATCACATGGTGGGAAGGCGACCCAGAATGACCGTGGAACACTCGCGAAGTCCGTCACGAACCCTTTAGGTACAAATCTATCCTCGCCATTTAATTCGAATTTAAGCGGCTGTTGAACAATCCAGTATTTACCATCACCCGTTACCCGCGCACTCAATGGTGACTTGACCGATGTTGCACAGCCTGAAAAGAAAGAGACTAAAACGAATATAATGAAATAGCGGTACATAACAATTTTCCTTGTCACTAATGTCCAACTACATCCATTACGTTGGAGGTGCATGGGGGAGCCTTAATTCCGGTCTCCAATTAATACAAGCCAAATCTAAGCATAGCGTAAAACCCACTGAAATATAAATCCATTCCGAAATGCACTCATAGAAAAGCTAGTCAACAAGCTTGTTTCATTAACCCGTCCCGAAAAATTTCGTCAGATTAGCACTTTATACGTGGGATTTCGTGGATACGCGTAGTGTACCGTTTCGAAAGGTAATTGCGTCTCATGGCGAAGCCTTGCTTGAACCCTTTGGCGGCGAAACTTATTGTATCTCTCCCAAATCTTGCGTTCATGGTATCTAAAGCATTCATGAGCGCGGGGTTGTCTGTACATTGCGAAAACAGATCATGTTGGTAGTACGCACTGTCCTTTAAATCCACGAGCCCCACTCCTACCTTGTAATACCGAAGCTGAGGCACAAACAAGGAACCTATACTGGAAGAAATGGCCCCTATGATATTGCGCGTGTCAGAAGTTGGTACCTCGAAGGGCGTATAGAACGTTTTCTTTTGATAGGGTTCGTCATCGTGAGGCGAATTTGCCGCGAACAAGACAATACCACCAGCCACACTGTTTTGGGCTCGCAATTTACTTGCTGCGATTTCCGCATGGCTAACCAGTGCAGATTTCAATTCTTCGATACTTGATACTCGTTGGCCAAAGCTGCGGGTGGAATAGATTTCTTTCTTTGCAGGCCTCACATCATCCCAAGAAAGCCTCACTTCTCCCTGTAGCTCCCGTACTGTGTTTTCCAACGTAATCGAAAAGTACTTACGCATTTTGCTAGGGTTCTGTTGCGCTAATTGAAAACCGTTCTTTATCCCCATGGCCCCAAGACGTTTTTCCAATCGACTACCTATACCCCACACATCAGACGTTTCCATTTGCGTGAGGACGTGACGCTTATGCTGGTCAGTGCGCACAATTGCTGAGCCATTAAAGCCCGGTAATTTCTTTGAGGCGTGATTCGCCGCTTTAGCCAATGTGCAATTAACACCGAATCCTACCCCAATGGGAATACGTAATTGGCGCCATAGCGCTTTTCTTATATCAAGCCCTAGCTGTACCCATTGTTCATCAGACAATGTATTATCAAACCGCATGAACCCCTCATCTCGACGTCTAATTTATACAACCTGAAACATTACAACATGTGATGTCTAAAGTATTTCCCAACTGTAAGTTCATAGTTACTTGAGCGCACTACAGCATTGTACCTCCTGATATCATCCTTCATCTGGAACATGGGCATAAATTTCTTAAAACCCAATCTTTTAGCGATTGGGCATAACGCGACACAACAACCGTCATTGTTGGAAAAAACTAATACTGGGCGTTGCCTTATACTGGGGTCCAGAGACTTCTCTGCACAGGCATAGAAGCTGGTGGCGTCACAAAGAGCTATCATTGGATGTTTAATGGCTTGAATAAGCGCACAGAGCGAATTACCGTGCCTTCAATGGTGAAGTCATCTGCATCTGATATTTGATAAGGGGGGTAATCTGGCGATGAGGATAAAAGGCGCCTATTTCGCATATCAAGGCGTTTGCATACAAACTCACCACCAACAGCGCATACTACAACGGCATTATCCTTAATAGGCTCCGAACGCGAGATTATAAGTAAATCACCATCGAAGATACCATCGCCTACCATTGAATTACCTTGAGCCAAGCCAATGAATGTCGCAGCTGGTTTATCAATAAGAAGCGAGTCGAGATTAATACTCTGTTCGACATAGCCTGAAGCCGGTGACTCAAAGCCTACGATACCAGCTTGAATTTTCAACTTAAGAACTTTCAACATAACCAATACTGTACATAAAAACAGTATTATCGCAGTTATTACGATTTTTTTAAAATTAAATAAAATGATGACGAACTTGAAGTCAACCACTTCACAAGTATCTTGGAATATCTACGCGTTACGTGAGCGCTATGGAATAAATAGGCAGGTGGATTCGAAGCTATGGCAACCCACCTGCGGCTATTTTATTTTCTTGGTGGGTTGTTAGAACGACCTTTACCTGAAGGTCTACCTGTTGTACTTGGACCATTCTTAAGAGTAAGCATAAATTCCTCGCTGTTTGTTTATCGTTTCATAAATTGAATATCAAAGGACTTCAACGCCCGGTAGGTATCCACCTGCGGCGGCTATATTTGTTTTTAGTTGAAATTCAGTTTCCTCCGTTAGTTTGAAATGACTGGCTAGCTTTTTATAGACATCAATTATTTTGTCCTGCGGTACGTTCCTTATGATGACTTGGGCCTCGCGTAGACCTCTGTCTTCTTGAATATGAATTCGGTACTCCATGTTCTTGTTCATAGTTAAATTGCATATCACGCCCTTGAATGCCAGATTGGATAGCGCTAACAATTCATCCGGCACGGTTATATCAGCAATACTCTTATCGTGGCGCAGACCGTTGTTGCCATGCATTAGTTGGCTTTTGAATAAACGTATAGCTTGCGGTTCAACATACCCTGTATTAGAACTTGTAAAGTGAAGGATTTCTTTTCCTGTAAGGTTCACAGGGCGTGCATTGAGATGATTGGAGTTGTACACCTCTTCTGATGGCAGTCCGAAGCTGGACCTATTGTTAAAATAAAAATCGCAAAGTAGGTACAACATTACGTGCTCATCTTTATGAATGAAAACATTGTTCCACCCGTAGTCCTCTATATTTGGGGCGCTACGCCAATCGATAATTGAGTCAGAGGATGAAGTAAACTCGCTCATTTTTTCAAACCATTCCTTTGTTTCATCCTGTTCAAGGCGCTGCTTTATCCAATCAAGAACTGCGGGAATATTTTGTTTTGAACAGCCATTGAGCATTGAAGTAATCCTAATACCGGTGCCAAGATCCAAGCTCTCTTTTTTGGCTAACACACTATCCCCAACCAGATGCGTTAAAATCTTAACGGTACCTTCAGAGCTAAAAGCCTGAACGAGCCCTTGACGATAAAATGAGTTATTCCTTTCTGTGAGTTGCGATAAATACTCTTCGACAGACTCGTATATAGTCGCCTCTAGATACTTTCCCGAATCCTGCCTTGGCATACCATAGCGAGCTATAAGGAGATTACATTTGGTAGGGCCGAGATTTTGCTTTCCATTCTTGTAATGGTTGATGTTGGTTTCGTTGATGCCTAAATACTCTGCAATATCTTTTTGCTTCTCATTCATTAACTCAGCCTTAGCTATAGCGTGGTTAATAACCGCCACTGAGTATTCCATTGTGATTTTCTTTATATCCATTGATGCGTCCCTCATTAAGTTGATTGACTAAGAGACTAGCAAATAGCGCAGTAATTGGAATTAGTAAAAAACTAAATAGGCACTAAAGAACTTTAGTAACCGCTTAAAACATACTATCGATGAGATACCTGCACTGGCAAAGAATACAAAAACGTGTTGTATCACAAATATAAAGGCCTTGAGTCATAACGTGTTGCATCACGGCGTTAATTCATGATGCATCACAAAAAACATAAAACGTGTTGTAACACCCCTACCCTGAGCTATAATTTTATAACTTGTTTAAATCACACTTTTAACAAGTTATAGTAGATTATGAAGAGTAGGGTGCTCATTCGATTAGCAGTACTGTATTAAATCTCAAATACAACGATTATTTATTTGAAATATAACGTCACATGAGTGGCTAAAATTGAAATCATAAAAACGTGTTGTATCACTATGCATTTCACTGTTGCCCTATGAATTTTAATTGTATATTGAACGGCAGCATTGAGAATAAGGACAACCTTTAGATGAATAAAAGACAACTGAAGAATGAGATGTTTGTCGAGCTTTGTGAGCGCACTATGGCTTCATGGCTTCCAATCCGTAAAAGTATAACAACACTACCTTTTAAATATAAATCTAAGTTTTGGCATCAATTGTGGGTACCATTACTTGTATCATTTCTAGCTGTCGTAGCTTGGGATTGGATTGGGATTTTTATCGCGATTGCATTAAATTTCTGGTGGTTCGGTCAGTGGAACCAGTATTTAAAAAGATGTGAAGCGCAAAGCAGCGTCCATGAAAGACATAAGTAAATAATGTGCGAATTCAAAGCGGCGTCCACGAAAGACAAAATTTCAATTGAATAATGAACATGCACCTATGTCCACGAAAGACACATTAAAAATCATCGAACCTGAGACATCATTGCTTTTGTCTTCGGGAGACAAAGTTAAAATCTCTCCCTCATCGCTTCACCTGATGTCCTTACGCTCTAAGCGTTCAAGAAAAACGGTCGCTTCGCAACTAAATCAGATTGTGAGGATATTTGGGCACGATAAACACGAAACATTCGATTGGTTAGCAATGAAGCCAGTTGATATTGATGTCGTTATTGAAACGCTTTTAGAAATTCGTAAGATGAAGCCAAGAACTGTAAACTCATACCTTGCGGCTATTAGAGGTGTTTTTCGAGCTGCTTATATGAATGGCATGGTGAACAATGAAACTTACCATCGAATTCAGCAGATACGTAATGTCAAAGCTGAGACTATTGCCAAAGGCCGCAAGCCGATTAAAAAAGAAGCTGTAAAAATACTGGTTGAGCACTGTCTATCATTGGGTGATGCAATTGGTTTTAGGGATGCAACGATAATTTCATTACTTGCAGGTTGTGGCTTACGCAGAGACGAACTTGTTAATATTAAGCTAAAAGATTACGACTCCTCCCTAAGAAAGTTTGTTGTCACGGGGAAAGGCAATAAAGAGCGAGTTGTAGATATCCCGCCTAATACATGCCAGCGTTTAAATGAATGGATTGAAAGGTATCGAGGCACCCTGCCCGGTTACATATTCTGTGGCATAAATAAGTGGGGGCAAATGAATATAAGCGATAAAACCCCACTGAGCGGAAACGCTATCTACGATTTGTTAAAGAAAAGAACTAAAGAATTATCTCAGGATCACGTAAGGCCGCATGGTTTACGACGCTTTTGCGGTACTAACATGCTTAAAAACGGCGTGGATTTAATCGTAGTACGTGATGTGCTCGGACACAACAGTATCAGCACAACCCAAATTTACATCGAAAATGACGAAGCTGAATTACAAAAGGCAGTTGAATTAAACGATATATGAAACCAAAGCACTGGCAGGTTTCACAGAAACTGTAACTGAAGCACTCAAAAGCAACGACTCAATTGCATTAGTTGGGTTTGGTACTTTTTCTGTTTCTGATCGCCCAGAACGTCAAGGCCGAAATCCAGCGACAGGCGAAGCAATGACCATTGCAGCTAAGCGAGTAGCCAAATTCAAAGTGGGTAAAGGTTTAGACGCAATAAATAATTAAGTGACCTACGAAAAAGCAGTCTATAAAGGCTGCTTTTTAAAATGATGGAAGTGCTGGATAATTGTTAGCCATCAGAACTTACAGATTCACTATCTGAATCTTTTAATGCCTTACTGTATTTATCCAAGACTAAATGTGAGTCGATAACTGCACCTGAAGTCACCGCACCGGTATTAAATACCCAAGAGGTATAAAGAAAAAGCATTAAAATGGATATGCTGAACACGCCGAAAAAATAGTTAAACCATGTAGGCATCTTAGAAAAATTATTTTTATGCATAGTAAACTCCATTTACTAGTCTTCTATAGAGAAATTTAGACTTATCCTAAGTCTAGCCTACATAATCACATGAAGGGCCCAATAAGAGTAGAAAATAAGCTTCTAATCTAATGCAACCAATGCTTCTTCATTCCTCTGTTCGAATTTCTAGTTGAGTACGATACTCTCTAGCTTTCTCTGGGTGCAAGCTCTCCCAATCTGACAACTGTTTCTTCATAAGATAAAGGTCAAGATGTTTACACATACTATTCACTATCAAACCAAAAGGAATAGAGAGCAAAATTCCGAGGGTCGAACTTTCATCATACGAAAGCCCCTGAGTTAAGTAGATGAAAAAGTATATTGACAAAACACAGACTATTGACAGTACAAACCTAGTTAATTTAAACACTGCTAAACCACTTCCACCTCTATCGTGAAGTCTCCTATCAATATCCTTCCTTATTTCTCCATACCTTCCCATTTCGTCATAGAGGGGATTAGGCTTGAATGATTTATATTCAAACCAGTTTGTGTACATCTTAAGAAGTAGACCAATAAGCAGAGTTAAGACAGCAACTCCTATACCAATCAAAACGTTTAACATTCTTTATCCTGTTGTTAATTATTTAGAAGCTTGAAGTGCTTTAGTCGAGTAATATTCATTCAATTTTTCCGGCGTAGCCAATTCAATTGTTGGCAAACCTTGGCTCTCAACGCTTTTTAAAAAATATTCGATTATTCTTGATGTATGAATGCATAGCGTAAAGAATTCCTTATCGTTTTCCACTTCGTCTGCCTCAATAGCGTATGGCAAAGGGTTATCATTAAAGCCGCATGTTGTTTGTGCGTAATTAACCGATGCTCTCAATACTTCTGGCAGATATTCAGGGTTCTTAACAGACTGTTTCAATTCATCAATGAAAACTGCCTTATCTACAAATTTTTCAGGTTCTCTAAAAACCTTAAACGCTTGCTTTAGTCGCTTAAAAAAGTTCATTCCTCTTTAATCCTCTGCCGTTTGCTCTTGATTAGATTCGCTTCTTTCATTCTCAGATACCTGTTTAATAAGTGTTCCAAGGAAGAATACAACTAACGCTCCTAATAGATACATTGGTATTGCACCTATTAATATAGACTGAGCAGATTCGCCTCTACCAAAAGCTGAAACCATATCAACAATACCTTTAATAAAACACGCGGATACCAATCCCATCAAAATCCAAAGTGAAACTGAAACTTTCAACAAACTACTCCCCTGTTGTTTTATCAGCTATAAAGAACCGATAACCGCCGTAAACTACCCATGTAAGAACAAAAACCAAAGGGACATAAGCAGCTAAAACATCACCTAATTTTCTATTTTCACTATCGAGAGTGAGTGGGATAAAACTCTTTTCGTAATAAAAAATTGCTAACCCTACTAATAAGAACAAAACTACGTATTTTATAGGCTTCATCGTTCATTCCTCTGTAGTTGAGTCGCCAAATGTTGGTTTCGGAAAAACTCTAAAAGAGCAAATTACCGCGACGACCAATAAGGCCAGTCTGAGATAATCCAATGTCGGTTTTTCGTAGGTATGGGACTGATGATAAAGCATGTATCCTATGCAAAGGAAAACACCTAATCCCGAAACTGTGTCTGCTATCTTTGAAAGCATTACTTTTAATCCTCTGTAACTGAGTTATCGTTAAGTACGTTTAGAAGATATCCGCTCGCAATTAGTGTCGAAGCTAAAGCAAGTACGCCAGAACCGAATTGAATCAAGAACGGGTTCGAACTATCACTCATTACGGGAAGGCATGCACTCGCGACTGTCAGCCCAACTGCGCTTTTGATGTAATTATTCCGTTTTTTTGTAAGCATGGGCTTTATTCCCTTGTTGTTAATTAAGCGGTTTTGAAGGTCTTTGCGCTATAGAAAAGGCTAACGACATTAAAAACACACCACCGACAACAAATTCAAAATTACTTTGCAAAATACTTGGGTCTTTGGGAACGCCATTCATAAAAGCACTTGCCCAGCCTCCGAACCAAAAAGGAGCAGAAACAAAGCAAAGGACTTCTGATTTGTTTGCAAATAAATCAGTGCCTTGTTTGATTGCAAAAACTTTTCCGACAGTAAAGACGACTAGAGCTATGATGGCAAATGTTGCGGTTATTTCAGTTTGACTCATGATATGACTTACTTCCCTTGTTCATTTGCTATCGCTTCACGATTTTGCTGTTGCATCGTTTGCATAAAAATCCGGCTACCAATGAAATTTAGAATAAGAACCGGTACGACAAGTAAAACGCCGCTCAAAACACTATGGGTAAACTCGCCATCGTTGGTGTTAAACCCAGTGTAAAGTAATGCCCACATCATTAATGAGGTGAAGGCAAATAGTGTTACTTTGATGATACTTTTTGGCTTTTGCGCCATAGTGTTTATTCCTTTGTAGCTCTATTAATCTCATTAAAGCTTGTGCCATCAACAACAAGGCCACATTCATTCATATCTTTAGTTTTTTCAAACATGCTTTATCCACAATAACGTCCAAAACATCTGTTAATTCCAGACTACCACTTTATTCAATTACGCAACCTTACTGCGCAACAGTTCGTTTTCCAGAAAACCCACACCTACAGTTTACATTTTCCAGACATGTTTCTAGAGGGTACATGTTTATTCCTTCGTTGCTTTTAATGATTGTAGCCATGCTGGATTTCGCAATGTGAATTTTAAGTCATCATCCATAAATAACATCGGACCAAAAATTAACACAAACATAGATGCTAACCATGACGCTACAGCAACTGCTATTAGTGTGAAATTTTGAAGCTCTAGTGAACCGGTTGGCAGCATATCTCGCAAACCAAATAGTCCAGTATCAACCGCTCTATCAGTTAAGATTGAAAAAGCTATTGTTACACCAGCAAAAACCATAAATATGTAATTGAAATCTGAGTCATCATTTGACGTTGAATTTCTTTTCATTATCAACTTTACTGCACCAATCAGCGCCATAAATAGTAGAAACCCAGCCCAGTAAACATCTATCATCATTTATCCCCTTATCTCGGATTTGAATTGGTAATAAAAATGGCACCCCATGACCACTAAGAGTAATGGAACATAAGTCACCGCAACTCCATAAAGCTCTATGAAGTCATCTTGTACTGGTGTGTAACCATAAAAATGATACGCGATTGAAAATGCGCCGGCAATAAACCCAAAGACTGCACAGTAAGTAAATCTAAACTTGCTCACCATGTTCATTCATTCCTTGGTTAGAAATAATTGTTCGATTTCTCTCTGCGTTGGCATTTTATAGAATGGAGAACCATTTAGTTCACAGAGATACAAATATTCAATAAAGCTAATTCTATAAACGTCCCAATCAAAACGAGCATGCAACATGTTCTCGTAGCAACGCTTTGCTTGAACTACGCTTTTAATAGGCCATTCTTTTAGCTCTGGATGATTTCTAGTTATTTTAATCCCTATAAGCTTGTCTTGCTCTATAAGCTCTAACTCTAGGGCTGTATAATATGTCTTCGTATTTTTTGATTCATAATCTTGCAACCAAATACTGTGACTAAGAAACAGAGGAAATAGACTTCGTTGTGAGTTGGTTAATGAAAACAATTTTGCATCTTTTTCAGGTGTTTTCAGCAAACCCCTGTATTCAATCCACACATAAGAAAAAATACCTGTACCAACGATAGTTATAGCTAGGGAAGTTAATACCAAGCGCTCTGGGAAATAGGTTGACAACAACGCTATTATTACTCCAAAAAAATAAATAAAGGTGGCAGCAACTTCCAGCCGCCTTCGGGCGATTTCCTACACTCCAATGCAAATCTGTCTAGCATTTCCAATATCTTCATTTTACCTTCATTCCTCTGTTCCTGAATTACGGCTTGAAAGGTGAGTTCTGTAGAGCGGAAAGCTTAATAGACCAATAAACAGATTAAAAAATGCCCCTACTGGCATAAGCTCTTGAAATGTCTTTGACGATGGTTCAGCTAATAGACATCCAAGGCCGCAAGCGATTGAGAACCAGCCAAAATAATTACGTCTGAGAGTTTTAATCGTTGTGTGAGACATTGATTTTATTCCTCTGTAGCATTTAATAAGCTTGATTTGAAACTTGACGGCCACTTGAAGTACGGCCCAAATCTACTCTCTTCCACATGCTCGCCGCCAATAGATTCACCAAGTTCAGTTAGATACATTTGATTATCTCGTTTTTCGATGTAACCACATTTTAAAAGTGCATCTATAAAATCATCAGTAGATAGGTTAAGACGTTTGGCTATCTTGCTAGAAGACATGAGATTTTGACTGGCATCTTCATGAGCAAAGTATTTTTTCGTTGATTCTAAAGCAACTTCTTCTGCATCTTCAGTATCAGCATGATGCGTAGAAAGTGAGTTAGAAATATATTCCTTCACTATGTTTACCGTATACGAACGCTTTGCAGAAAATCTTATTATTGGTAGTTTTGCGCTTTTGCAGATGTCATTTAAAAAGCTATCACGGGCTTTAGCCCTTTTTGAATTATGAGATTTATCATCAAGCTCAATAACGGCTTTAATCTCTAAAGTGCTTGAATCGCACAAAACATAATCAAAGTGTTTTGCTGATATTTTATTGAAGGCAGTTTGCCAGTGAGATTTATTTTCTGATGGTAAAGGTTTTAAAACATCCGCAACTCGCACTTTTCCAAAAATTCTTGTACGTTCAGGGATAGAGTTTTCTAACACCCCTAAAAAAGAGCGTTCAGCAGGGCTAAACAACGTCTCAATTAGCCTGTATTCGAAAAGTTTCTCACTTCTGTTTGATAGTAGACCTTTTAAAATCATAAACATGAAGAAAATAATCACCAAGATTATGATAGGCAAAAGCGGCAAATCCATGTTCATTCCTAGATAGCTTTGGAAGTAATTTGGAAGTACTTTGATTCAATGATTAGTTGAACAGGCCAACTCAAAACGCATGCACCAATTGAAATGGTTATCGCTGTCCAATCTGGCCGAGATAAGAAGTATGCGACAACGATTGCTGTGACGTTAAACAAAGCAAAAACTAGTATTCGGAAATCTTTATTTTCTAACATTCTTTAATCCTCTGTAGCATTTAATAAGCGTGAGTTAAAACTTGACGGCCACTTGAAGTAAGGCCCAAACCTACTTTTTTGCACATGCTCCCCGCCAATCGATTGACCTAGCTCAGTGAGATATTTCTGACCATCTCGATCTTCGATGTACCCAGATTTAAGAAGTGCTTCCATGAAATCATCGGTGCTCATATTGAGACGTTTGGCTACTTTGCTAGACGATAGAAGCTCAATTGACGCTGGCACCTCTTCTTTCTTATCTTGTGAGTCTGGAGCTACTTTCTCTAATGAAATTCTCACTTCATCGCTTATTCTGATTATTCTTTGAGCCTCTTCAAATGCATCAGTGTACATTTGACTGTCTTCTGTCCTGTCAACGTATATACCCATTTCATTGTTGTTAACTTGGGAAAATTCATACAAATTTAAACTTGTGACTATGCAACCTTGCTCGTTGAGATAGCATTTGGCGTGCAAGTTTTTACAAAAAGAAGTGCGAACATAATCCAACGAACGAAGCCAGTTGATTTCTTCTGGTTGCAGCTCACTTTTGCCGTAAATAATACGCACATCGATTTTGAGCCTGTTCTTATCTTCAAGCAGCTCTTTAATGCGGTCATTTAACTTTAGGAACGGACTGATAAGGATAAGTCGTTCTGACGCGCTTTTAATAAGCTCTTCTAGAAAATAATTTGTGGCGCTAGTATTTAAAAATTTAGCCATTTCTTGTTTATTCCTCTGTTGCTTTAAGGGTTATATATCGTTTAAAAAATATTGACTCAACAACTACGGCAGAGCCTAAACAAAACCATTAAAAAATAACCAGTAGAAACTGCAAAGCCGTCAAACAATGGTTTCTCACTGTTTGGGTCATAAGCTATATTCAGCCCGGAAATTGGTAATTGTAAGAACTCACCAAACCTTGCTATCGCAAACAAAAAAACGCCGCGCCAGTGATTCTTAATACTGACCAAAGCACTCCTTTGCTGCATTTAACATGTTCTAAATATCTAAATGAGTAGACGCATATCAACGCAATCGAATATGAAACAAATATTTGAGTTAAAAGCATCTTAATTCCTCTTTAAGTTATTTACGTCCGACCAAATCAATTATTTGTGTCAGCTAAGCCCCGCAACTTTCTTATATAAGAATCCGAAAATATAACATATTGAAAAGCGCCGATTACGATTGACGCGAATGCGGGTACGAGAAACATCTGAAGAGGTATATTAGGGAAATCAGGCTCAGTGGCTGCAAGATATTTAATAGCGAAATACGCCAGTATGAAAAACATTGCAATTAGAAGTGACTCTAGAGCCACAGCTAACCTCAAGCCAATTGTCTTATCGCAAAATAGAAGTACATTTTTATACATGTGTTAATTCCTCTGCAAATACTCCATATTTAATAGCAAAACAAGCTTCACGCATCGCAGGTGTGTTTGCAATGAGTGGAGAGAGCAAATGCCTTGCACTATTGATTGTCCGATAGAATCCCAATGCTCGTCTTGTAGTTGATAAGAATCTACTGAATGGAAGTATGCTTTTTTGATGGCTGGTGGTTTGCATTGTAATCTCTAAAATTCATCTATATTCGATGTCTTAGAAATTAACATTGATTTATTTGACGCAAGGTCTGTACACGACAATTCTTCTAGCGAGAAAATATTGGAGAAGCGAAAAAAGTCGCAATTGAGTTTATTTGACTTATTTATCATCCGGCTTCCTGAAGATCTCGGGAAAGTATTTATACCCTATCTTGTCCCAATCAATAAGAATTCCTGCACATGCTAAAAGAATAAGTATTCCAATTGTTGAATAAACAATAATTTGATAGACCATATAGTTACTCTTTTAGTAATCAGTTTACCTTAGACAGATTGAGTCCAAGCTTAGATAAGGTTTCAAAATATGACACTTAGCGCCTAATTACCTAGAAATGTTTCAATTAAAATTGTATCAATAAGTGTTAACCTGAGGCTATAAATGAATAAGAAGTTCAAAGCAGCAATAAATGTGTGTGCCATAGCTGGGTTGTTTGTTGGTACATATTTAATCAGTGGATGGATTCAAGAAGAACCTGCACAGACGCATGATGAGCAGCATAACATGCCTGCCTCTGTAAAAATTACACGAAACCTTTCGGCTAAGGAAGCGGGTTGGAGTCCTAAAGAACTTTGCATTGAAGGCGTGAAGTACCGATTTATACCAGTTGGACGAATGGGTGCGATAATGCACCTTAAAGAAAATGGGGCCCACCAACGTTGCTCAAGTGAAGTTTATCCCAGTGCAGGCAATATGTTCTATAAAGTGTGTGAGAATGGAAAGCTATACTATCATTTTCAGAATTTACGCGCTGGAGCAATTGTTGAAGCAGTAAACCTAGATGGCTTACAGAAAGACTGCCAATGAGCTTATTAGCTATGAGTTACAAAAAACTGGGTAAGATTTTACAGCCAAAAAAAAGCACCATAAAAGGTGCTTTTTAAAAAGAATTCATTTGTCATGACGGTGAGCAATCCAATAGAAACCCACACCCAAAACTAAGAATGTTAAAATAACAAAACCAGTCCCGATTAGTTGAATCTCATTCATTGGTTACATCTCCTCAGAGTTATCTGGAACGTCAAACTCATTTGATAATATGAATCCTACCACAACTGCAAAAATTCCACAAAATAAAGCACAGAGCGCCTTAATAGAACCTTGAAGCTGAGTTGATTTACAAACATCTTCAGCAAATCCGCATACACCGAACATGTCAGACATACCGCTTACTATCAATTCCGGTATTAATCCAACTAGTACTGCGAGCAAGACTAGCTCTAAAAGAATGTCTTTGATTGACTTTCTATCAATTCTTCTCATGTTCCTCCTACAGGTAAATTTGCAGAGGAATAACCCAGCAGGGTTTCCCCTGCATGGGTTGATAACTCCCCTCAGGGAGTTATAAATTGAGTTAACTACTTTCTTTTATTACGTAATACAACGAACGTCCCAATCAAGAACGCAATTGCTAAGCCAGCCAATATTGTTCCAATCAATTGATAATCATTCATGTCGATACCTATTATGTTGTTGTCCTAAAAAAGAGTCCTTCAGTGTTCTGAAAGGTCATACAAAATAAAATTAATTACTCGTATTACCTCCATTAACGCTTTGGCCTTTATCAGGTACAGCAAACTCTTCGCTATTAAATAGACTTACTATGAAAGTTATTCCTGTTAGCACTGCACCGATACCGGTTGTTACTATACCTCTGGTGCTGTAGTAGGCACACACGTAACTGGGTTCAATGCACAGTGTAAACAAATCAGTTAACCCCCAAATAATTAATCCAGCTTATCCGCTGACTAAGAATGCTAGCAAATTATCTGTTACATTCTGCTTAATTGCTTTTCTGTTTATTTTTTTTATACAACCTTTACAAGGCTGGTTTGCTTCATTATTCAACATGAGTTCTTCTCCTTTTTATTTAGTTAGTTGAATGCACAACTAATTAAGGAGATGGAACTCACCCATAAGGGAGGTTTATCTCCCTAATTGGGTTGCGTTAAATATTGAAATATCATTTCTTTACTCCAATAAAAAAGGCACCCCGAAGGGTGCGCTCTTTTAAGCAAAGTTTTTAAGTACAAGTTCAGATAGTTTCGATTGCAGCTCTGAGCAATCTGAAATACAGACGCTGTTGCTTTCATCAAATCCACTGACCTCACTTACACCAATGCCGATAGCCACGAGATGCACTCCCATTTCATTAGCTAACTGCTTGGCAGCTTTCACAGTTTCTTCATTACAGCGACCATCAGTAATAACGCAGACAACTTTCTCGCCAGAGGCATTAAAAGAAATCATGCGCATTAAGATAGACTGTAATGCTTCTCCTGTTGGTGTTGAAGAACCTATAGCAGGCACAGCCATGTCTTTACTGACAGGTTGCAACCATCCCTTTGTCTCGATAATCGAGTTTGCAACGGGATAGTGATAGCAAGCTGTCTTGACATCTCTGTGTGGCTGTAAGCCTTTCATAACACCGTAGGCAGCATCATTAGCCAGATCTATGTTTCCTTTGTATTTCATGGAAACAGATACATCCACCAGCAACGCCAGATTGAAACCTAAGTTTCGTCTTTCTGTCGGATTAACGAACACATTAAAATTGCCAGCATTTACGCCTGCAATCTTAGATGCGTCTACACGTTTACCAGAACGATCATAACGTTTAGTTACTTGACCTTTCTTAGTTAAACGATGCTGATTAAACGCTTGCCCAATAGATTGAGAATAGCGTTCTGCATTATGAGTAACACTGCTTATACCGTCAGGTAGTGTGTTGACAATATCAAGTGGTTGGAATTCTCCGTCACATTGAATGCCAGCACGCCCTTCGTTTCTTGCTTCTTCGGCCATCTCACCAATGGTTTCTTGAAGTTCTTTATGGAGATCTTCAACATCGGATTGCTTACCTTCTTCAAGTGCTGCTTCTGCGAATTGTTGCGCTTTATCTGAGCCGTTGCCACTGCCAGATTGAGCTGAGTTTTCATCGCCACTTTGATCACCCTCGCCACTTTCGTTTTGAGTATCACCATCGTCTTGACTATCACCCTCACCTTGACCGCCGTTGCCGTCTTGATTTGAGTCATCCTCGCCTTCACTACCAGAGCCCTGCCCGTCATCTGAATCGCCTGAGTCATCACCATCAGCACCGTCATCATCAGATGAACCGTCGCCTGAGTCATTTTCAGAGCCATCACCGTTATCGCTAGAGTCAGAGTTTGAATCAGAGCTTTCATCATCATTTGACTGTTCTGAATTATCATCACTGTCATCTGATTCATCGTTCTCATCATCTTGGTCTTCAGATTCGTCTTGCAACAATTCTAAGACCTTTTCGGCAATGCGTATTGCATCATCAGTGTGTTTACACTGATCAAGACCTGACATGATATCCACTAACTTATCAGCGAATTCGTCACCCGCCTGCCGGCGAATGTACGTAAGTGCTAAGTTAGCTTCTTCAAGCAAGTTTTGACCGATTGAACTTCTCCCTTTATACAGCACATAAGAAAACACGAGTTGCATTGGTGAATCATCAGGTTGAGGAGTGCTAAATTTGCCTTCCTGCTTCCAAATATTCACCCCAGCTGCGTTTTCTATCTCCATACCCGGATATGCATTTATAACCGCTTTTTCCATACGAGCATCTTCAACCGCATTGGTGAGATTCATAAGGAGCTTGTTTTTAGCAATCCGTGGTAATGAAGAAAAATCAGTAAACTTGATATGGCCAAGTTCGTGATTTATGTACCACTCTACAAGTGCAAGGTAATTTGGATCGCTCCAATCGCCTTCAGGGATATGAATTGCATCTTTCGTCGCAAACGGAGAACCGCCTTTAACAAGTTTGATGCCGATATCACCACGAGGTGACATGATATTTGCCAATGCGCGAGCTTTAGCAAGGATTGTATTTTTCATTAACATATTGTCCTCCTACAGACTTAAGTAACCCGCAGAGACAATTCCCCTAAAAAGGGAATGCCCCTTTTAGGGAGTTAATGGTAAATAACAAAAAGGTGACGCCGAAGCGCCACCGATCAGTTTAAAAGAATGATAAGAAATCATCCTGTTGTGGTGTTGATACTTGTGGAGGAATATTGTTTTCAGCAACAACTTCCTCTTCAAGCACAACGTCCTCAGCTTCATCAGTCACAGAAGTGACTGTTTCAGCAGCGTCGTCAGAAACCGAAGTTTCAGTCTCAGCTTTAGGCTCTTCCACTGGTTTAGTTGGAACATCAGTTACATCATTTGCATCAGCAACAACTTCAGGCTCATTAGAGTCATCGTCGATAGATTGCTGTGCATCAGAGTTACTGCTTGCAGAATTGTTTTTCCACAAGTCTTGGTCCAATAATGTTTGAGGGTCTTTAAGTCCAGCTAACATAATTCGAATAGAATTAAGTTGTACGCCATCATCAATTACCCCAGCTTTGGGCAGCTCTTTGACTACAGAGTCAATGTACTGCACAAACTTGATAGCACCACCATAAAGCACAACCCCATCATAGATTAGGTCGCGTAGCGCGTTTAGACGCTTAATCAAGTAAGATGCCTTAGGCCTCTCACCTAATTTCTTTAGGTTGTTATCCGCTTCTTTCTCAATACGCTCAAACAGTACCGCTTTCGCGTCTTGTTCAAACAAGTTTTCTTCGCCCGGAATTGCCATAAATGGCAACGGTGTATCGAGTTTAAATTTAAACTCATCAGACACATCCTGAGCAGAAGGCAACTTCTTTTCGAGGTATAAGCGAGAACGGTCATCAAGCTTACTTAAAACATCAGCAGAAATGCGCGAGTAATCGGCAACAAGACTGGCAACGTTCACTTCCCATTCACTAATGATTTTATCGGTTTCCCGTTTCAAATCATTCCACTTAGAAGCCAAAACAATGTATGAGCGACCAGAACCACGACGCAAAGCACCGAATCTTTCTTCCCATAAACGTTCTAACTTCTTATGTGTACTCCAGATGAAACGCTTATCCTCATTGCTAAGGATACGAGTCAATTGACTCTGAAGCATTTCTGCTGGAATCTCGGCATCCTTAGAAACTAAGTTGCCTTTCGTCAAAGCCTTATCACCAGACCAATTTTCAAGTGAGTAACCGACTAAGATGTAGTTATTGTTAAGTTGTACCATGATGTCCTCCTACAGACATTGAGTGACTTGTGCGAAAGTCAAAATATTAATTAAAACACCCTAACACGCACGAGGAGGACACAACTTCCCTGACAGGGAAGAAGTGTCTTCCCTGTTGGGATGGTAAATTTAAGCTGAGTAAAAACTAAAGTCGAAGTCTAACGCGTCACCGATCATTGTGTCTGCCCGATAAAGGACATAATCTCTGGAAAGACGTTTAACACCTTTACTAATAAATAATTCAGATGCTGCACTTTCATTTCCTTCACCACAATCAGTTTCATGGTAGACCATCACGCTATAATCATCAGGATGAGAATATAGAGCGTGAACCTTGGTTCCACTATTTCTAAGAAAGTAATACTTTCTTTTGCCATCTTTAAAAACCTTTACATAAGATTTTTCCCAGATGAACATATTGATTAATGCCGGTACAGGTGTGGAGTTGACTTGCGTCAACCCACTATTATTGCCCTGTCCGGCTGTTACTTTCCCTCAAGCTGTTTAGGTGTCTTAGAGAGCGCGTCTCCAGCCACTTTTCGCAAAATACCGCCGTCACCCATAAGAGCAACATAAGTCTGCGAATCTAAGCCTGCTAAGAAAGCTGTTTCTAAACAATCCTCAAGCGTTGCTTCAAAACCACGTTTAACCATTTGGTCAGCCCATGATTTAAGCCCTCGGAAAGTCAGTAAGGCTGTTATGCCATTCGTGCGACTCGCATCTCTGCGACGACCCACTTTTGGCCCAAGCGTTGCGTCACGCAATGCATTGGCGACAGTCAGCATAGTGCTGATGGTTGTCATGCCTATCATTGGGAAAGCCTTAGCAATAATTTCAGACTCTTTACTCGGCTTTAAATAGTCGAAAGTAATAAAGTTGAATCTATCTAAGAACGCATCGTCCTGAACTCTTGATGAAGGAAAGGCTGGATTTGCTTCGCGCCCGTTGGTATTTGCACACACAGCGAGTCTGAACCATTCACCGGGGTGAACAACCTCTTTAGTATCCTCGATAAGCCATGGCTTCATTTCCGCTACGCGGTGTAACGAAGCTGCGGTATCAGGACCAAGCTTGTCGCCCTCATCAAGTAAACAGAACACACCGTGTTTCATCGCATCAGCGACAGCCGCAAGGTCAAATTCTGTTTCAACGCCGTCACCCTTGTTACGCAAAACAAACTTGCCTTGCAGCTTGTCTGTTTGTGTATCAGGAGTAGCACTTAGCACAAGCATAGGTAAACCAATGCGAGAGCAGATGAAGTGCCATAGTTCGGTTTTGCCAGTACCCGGAGGTCCAAAGCACCAAATCGAACGGCCATTCGGTCTAACTAACCACATAAGTGCATTAATTAGAACGTCGGTATCAGGTTGGTAATGTGGATCACATGACGGCACCTGAAGATGACTCGGAAAGTTAGTCGGAATCTCAATAACGATATCCTTCTTAAAACCGCATTCTGGGAACATTGCTTTAAGGTTAACTTTATTACGAGCATTTATATTTTGAACATTGTTCATTGTGTAGTCCTCCTACAGACTTATGTAAAAAGGACTACTCCCCATCGGAGTAGTCCCGATTGGGGTTTAGTTATCCAGAATAAAAGCGCGAGTTCTAAGAACTTCACTGTCAAACTGGTTTTCATCAGAAGATGAAATTGTGATCATGTCGCCTTCACAGTATTCAAAAACAGACATGCTGTCTTTGTGAGCGTATGCCGCATGGCAGCCACTGTTTACTGTACCCAAATACTCAACGCCCTCTGGTAAGCAGGTGGTGAAGAACTTTAGGTTTGGAACATATTCACGAGTGATACGAGAACCAAATACAGATAATTCCATATTAAGCTCCAGCAACACGTTGGAAGCGAGCATCAGCTTTCGCTTGCTGCTCTTGATAGTGAAGTAGACCTTCACCATCATTGTAGTCACAACGATCGTCAGAGAAATTGCGACCCTGCTTCATAGCAAGAGCGCCCTTTCGTAAGACCTCACCGTCTAGACCAATATATGCCGTATAAAGCAAGAAAAGTTCGCTATCGATAAAATCGATAACTTCTTTGTATTGCTTAGAGGTGGGAGAACAATCTCTCACTAGCTTTAACTGATCATGGATGAACGCTTCAATGAAGCGATACATAGTTTCATTATCGAAGTTAAAACCAAATGCATCTAACTCAGGAATGTAATCTGGGTTCATGATGCAAAACTCAAGCGGCATTTCTTTATGGTTTGGAAAAACAACTACGTCGTTTGACTGGAACCATTGGTTTTCTAATTTTTGTTTACGATTAGTACGTGGCATAACAAGTCCTCCTACAGACTTAAGTGGTTAAAAAACCATCTGAGGAGCACAGACACACTAATCCCCTGATGGGTAGTGAAAGTGCTACCTCATCAGGCAAAAATGTAAAAATTAATGTAACGGTCGCTTACGCTCGGTTACTGAAAATTCGGTCTCTAGTAAGCCTTCAATTGAAAGCAAACTTACTTCAGCGCTAAAACGCATAATCTTCTTAAAACCCGTCTGCTTGTTAGCAAGCGCAACCCAGCGTTGGCCAAGTTTCGGGGAGTAGAAAATATCTGCGTTCCATTCGGGAGAAGAGAGATGACGAAAAACTCTAAAATTGAAATTAGCTTCAGAAAAAATGCGTGACCAAAGGCCTTCATTTTCACTAAGGACTAATTCGCTAATTGGGGCCATCATGATGAGGAACCTAACTAGCTAGATATAAAGACGTGGCATATGATTGTTGCCTTTCAGCAATTCTCATGAGCTGTTGGGCGCATCGGTCATCCTTTGTATATTTGGCTTTTTTAGCTAAACGGGATGCACGACGTGCTCTATAAGCTGCGATATCTTTAGTATTCATGGTAATGCCCTCCTACAGACAAAGTGTGTAAGGGGCATAACTCCACTAGGGGGTATGCCCCTAGTTGGGATGTGTTAAGTCGTAAAAACGCAAAAAGAATTCAAAAGAATCCATACAGGTTACGTCTTAACAGGGAAAGCCAAAGCGAAATGCTAAGGTGATAGATGTAAGCTCAATGGATGACACCCAATGAGTTTCAACAATTCATAAGAACTAATACTGGTTGAGCAGCACTTTTTTGAAGGTGGAGTCCTTTAAATACATATTGAGAAAAACCCAATATGGCCACTTTTTAGAACGAGTTCTAATGCAGTGACGGGCACAAAATACTCTTGCGCTAGATAATGAGGCGCGAAATGCGCGACAAAGGAAGCTAACAAGAGTGTTTTGATTCGGTAAGGATATCGGCAGCACCGATATTAAAGAAAACTTTTTTAATCGAGCCAAACCATGTTGGCTGAAGTATTTCGAAGTATGGTAAATTAATACTATAAGTACCATACTTCGTCAACCTTTTGCTTTAAATTTGAATAGAGTCAATAAATCGTGTTTCAAGCACATAAGCGCTATGCTGGCCCAATACACTGGTGGCATCGAGAACAATAAACCCTTCAGCATTTAGCCGTTTAATTGCTTCTGCGACCTTCTTTTGCAATAACGCTTCATCTTGAGTAGAGGTTTCTCGCATAATCTTAGCGAAATTTACTACTACAATTTGCTGTGCGTTTTCTGTGACCATCGAGTCTATTTGCTCATCTAATTTTGGTTGGTAGTAAGACGTAAAAACCAAATTCACTACCAATAAAATTGCGATTAACTTCAACCCTTCTGTTAACCAAAAGCCACGGTTTAGACTGCTTTTTGCAACAGGTGTTTTTTCGGTTACAACGTCTTTATCTTTTGCCTTATCGCTCATATTCTAGCCTCCAGCGCCAATCCTTTTTGAGTAATTAGGTCAATTTTGCGCCCTGCTTGAATTTCAATATAAGGCAAAGATTGTTCAGCCAAAGATATCCAATATTCAGATAACCGCTCCATTGAGTCACCCACACCATTAAGGGCCGCGATGCCAGTTACTTGACCCGGATCAGGTGCTTGGAATAATGTCTCTGAACCCGGTGTTGTCTGAACGCCCGGAATGTTCATTGGACGAACCGCACCAGCAAAACCAGAAAGCGTACCGGCCAATACCGTATTCGCCAACATTTCATCCGCGTTATGCACAAGATTACCCTTGATACCTTCTAGACCATCAGAGCCACTACCAAATGCGACAAGTGATGTCTCGATAGCTGAGCCATCATCTCTCATACAGCTCAATACCTCTGAACGGACTTTTCCACGTCTGTCTTTGAGAGACCCAACTACACCAGCAATAATTGTACAACCACGAAGGTCGATATAATAACCGCCCGGAGTAAGCACTTCTTCGGTAATTCTAATCATAATGGGAGGTGGACTAGACGCGGTACTTGCTGAAATGTCAGCATTTACGCCTGTTATTACAGTTCCAGAAATCATTGAACCGGCAGGTAACCATACAGGCTTTTCTTCTTCCTCTGCTTCTACCTTATTTTCCATTTGATTGATGGCTTGCTTGCGTTGTAGTTCTTCACCTTTAAATGCAACTTGCTGTTCGCCATTAGCGCCAATACGGATTTCTTTTGATTGAGAAACAATACGTAAACCTTTCCCCATCAGAGGTTCGGTAGAAATAATATTCTGATTTCTACGTTGAACACGAGGTGGTTGTTGCACAATGATTGGCGGCTGCTGCACTTGGGCGCCTGATTGACCCTGAGGTGATTGCCCCTGATTATTGGAAGCCTGCGTATTGTTATTGCGATTAGCTGTTCCAGTAACCTGAGATTGTCTCGAAACGGCTAATTCTAACTGGCGCTTCAAGTCTTCTTGCTCCAATCTGATTCGGTCCATCTCAGCCTGCATCTGCTCGCGCTCGGCAGAATAATTTGTATTTACACTTTCCATTTGAGCACGCATTTCTTGCGATTGCGCTTGAAGTGCTTCATAGGCAGCCTTCATGCGCTCATCTTGTACACGCTCTGATGACGCGTTGCTTGTAAACATAGTTTCAGATTTTGATTTGACTGGTACATATGCTGGGCCGCCGTCACCTGAGTCATAGAATGTAAGAAACAATAGGACGCCTACAAAACCACCGAGCATGACCTTGTTACGAAACGAACTGTCTGTTTTTAATCTTTCGATTTTATCTTCGAAGAAATCTTTTACGAAATCCATTGTTCACCTCACTCTGAAATCAAACGAGTGCGCTTGCGCTTAACCTGTTCAGGACGCATCACTTCTCTAAAAATGTACACTTCGGCTTGTTGACCCGGCATTAGCGTAGAGCGAGGGTAACTTCCAACAACAATCACACTATCATCACTTGTGTAATACCCAAAAGCATCGCGCTTCACCATGCAATGCTCTTCGTCGAAATCAACAGGTTGATTGCTGTCATTTGATATTTGAACAATATCTATAACGTTTCGAGGGTTAGATAAACGCTGCAATTGAACATGGCCTATTCCAGTTGAGACTAACCCTTCACATGGGCGAGTTGGAGCGGTCTCCTCTAAGATAAATCCAGCAGGAATGTCAGAGCGTGCAACAGACTCCATAATAGTTGAGAACTTATCGACGTACTCATTAGTAACGCGGTCAAACTCTTGCTGCGCTAATAATGACTCTTCGAGCTGCGCTTGTTTTTCTCTTGACTCGGCACGACGCTCCATTTCCCGCTTCATCTCTGGAGTGAGCTTAACGTTCAAATCAATCATCGCTTGGCCCACTGAGAATGGAAATAGGGTCACAGCAATAGTGGTCTCAGGCATTCCCTCTTCTCTTAAATGCATCCCGATTGGTGCTTTAGAGTCAGTAGCAATCGTTAAGTATCGACCTTCTTCAAACAAGTATACGTTATCAGGAAAATTACCAATTACCTGTACCTGTTTGAAGTTGGTTGTAATGCGGTTAGGGAGACCAGATGAGATAGGAATCATCTCATTACCACCGACAGACATCGTATATTTTTGTTGTGGTTTGTATTTCTTAAGCACGCGCTGCTCTGGAGTTTCGTTAACTTCATCGCTTACGCTGTAACCATACATAGCAGGGTCAATTGCAGTCTGACCAAACTTTGAATTCATAATTGTTGCAATTTCCGCATTAACCCTATCAGGGTTCGCAGGCTGCCCTTGCTGTTGCACCTGTTCAGCTTGCTCTGCTGACATTGGCTGTGTGCTTGATGAAACCCAAGGCCTGTCGAAGGTGTATCTTTGCTCTTCCTGTGTAGGCTGAGATTGCTGAGCAGACGCTGAAAATGAGACAGCAAGCATCAACGAAATTAAACTCTTATTCATCTTCATTTGACTCCAGTTTTGTTGGTGCAGCTAACACTTCAGCTTGGTTAGCCTTGAGGGAAGATTGATTTATTTCAGTAATACGTTTTGAAATTTGTGGCGCCCCCGGATACACCGTATAGGATTCAATGACTGGGCTACCGTTAAGTACATTTACCTTTACTTCGTAAGTGTGAGGCATTGGGTCGCTTCGTCCATCTTTACGAGACAGCTCTTCTTTATCACCATAGACCCATACAATGTCGGCTTCAGCAATATAATCAGAATCCTTCACAATGAAGATTTCTTGTACTTCTTGTAGACGCAACGTTTCAATATGACGGTCTATGTTTTCTTCAAACTTAAAATGAAGGCTAGGCGCTAAAATTCGCTTTACATCATCGACTATTAGATCGCGAGAATTAGGGTTGATGTTGCCAACTAGACCCACGAACCAGTCTGCCCAGTACTTCTTAGTGGCAGCGTTAGCGTTATTATTCGCAATAACCATTTCCTCAGCCATGTTTGGCGGGACCAATATTACTCGCTCATTGTTTTTGACCGTTTGCCAACCGAAAAGCACAAGCGCTATTGCCATAATGATGTTTGATACTTTGTTATTTTCAATGTATTGAACAGCAACAGCGAAGGACTTAAGAGACCCACGTTTGGTCTTTCCTTTAGCCATCTTAGTTATTCCTCTCTTCTAGGTATTGCGAAATCTGCTGGGTATCTTTTGGGGTTCCTTGATACTGAACAATGCGATCAGGGAAAATACGCAGGTTCTTCAGCACCAAATCAAATTCGTAGGTCCACTGTATAAAACGCGGGTTTTCATTTGGGACGAACACATATTTTTCACCTGTCACCCAAACACGATTAAGGGGTTCGTAATATTTGGCTGTACGAGGAACAAAGCGCTCTATAACCTTAGACTTACGAAGCGTTTCCTTTGTCTCGTCAATTCCCTCTTTTACATTTTGCTGAAACGCAAAAGGCATCATATTAAGTGTTAATGTCTTCAGCTCATTGATGCTTGATAAATCAACGTTACCGAAGCGGCTAGCAAGATACAGAGATGTACTTATTTTTGCCGACTCTTGCATCTCACTACCCAACACTAAATCAAGGTGCGTCATATCCCGCTGCTTTATAGTGATATCTCTATCAGCCACAACGTTATAACCAATAATCACAATCAGACTTGTCAGCAGAAAAATTCTTATCTGCTTGTATGCCACAGCTTTACCAAGTGTGTATGTGATAGACATGTCAGTATGCATAGCGGCTACCTGATATACTCTTTAATAAGAGGGTCAGGCACACCCTTAGAGAATACGCTTGGCAACCAACCTTTATTCCATAAATAATGGAATATGAATCCCCTACCCTTTTCCTTTACAGAGTTAGCTTTGGTGATCCAATAAATAGCTAGTACCACACCTAAGTTGGGAAACCCTAACGTGGCAAAGATGGCAATAATTACAAACATAAAAGCAAAAACATCCTGAGGAAATATAAGCACTTCCACTGGTTGATTCTGCCTAGTTGGAACATAAGACTGTTTCATACATTCATATTCGTTGTTTGATAGATAGCTTCATTATGTCACCCGTTTTGATAACGCAACGGCGTTTAAGCCCCAAAAAAAGCCTCTTAATTTACAGAAACAAAAAAGCCCTCACGAAGAGGGCCTTTTTTAATCAAGTGACGTTTAGATAAACGCAACACCTGTCAATAAGTTGGTGATTAACGTTTCAGCGTTGGCGAATACCAAACCAAATACTGTTGCACCAGCAGCTTTCAAGAAATCTGGCTGGATTACCGCATAGAAGCCAGCAGCCATAAACATGAATACCATAATGATTTTACCCGGCGCACCCGTTAACCAACCGGCAACTTCCGCATAAAATGCATCAAAGTAAGCACCACCCGTACCTGCAAATGCAGAAAAGGCGAACATGCTCGTAAGGATCGCTAAGAAAGATAGCGTTTTTTTATTAAAGATATTGCTCATTAGTACGTACTCCAAATTAAGCAAAGTTTCACGAATAGGTGTGCAATCACCGACAGGGATAAGGTTACTCATTTACGAGACACTTACCGTTGATTAAGAGTGCTAAAAAGTGTGTTTAACAAAATAAGCAACCCTATCACCAGTACAATTGCACGATAAAAACCAAACTGAATAGCTTATTAACTATCTGGTTCTCATACATATATTGACGTGAAAAATAAGGTAGTGAAGTTATTAAGGGCGGTAAAATAACGCTTTAATAAAAAGTATAAAAAAAGCCAGCTTAATACCTGGCTTTTACGTTAAAACTTAGCGGTTCAAGGTTTAATGAAATACATCTCTTTACCGTGAGGGGCTTGGATGTAAGGGTATGCAGTATCTTTTAATTTACCAACATTAGCGCCGTTGGTGGTGTAATACATGTAAAGACCATCAACAGGAATAACAGCATCAGCTAAAACATTCTGAGAAATTGAAGTCCCAAATTTTGATGTTACTACAATATATTTTCTCCCTTCCTCAAGCCAAGGTAGCTTGTTTGAATCAACAATATCACCAACTAGGATAGGAGAGGTACGAATACCGCACGCTTCACCAAAGCGCTCTTTTTGCCATTCAAGATTAGCCGCTATATCGAAATCCTCATTATATGAAGAAGCTTCTTCTAACTTATCGTTGAGCATCGTGTTACATATATCGTGCGTTGAAGGGCTTGTATAAACCTTCCCATATTTACCATTTGGATCAGTAACCGACCAGTGGTCGTCTTTACGATTCGCCCATGTATTAATTTTAAAGTCAGTTTTCTCTGTACCGATAGTCGCTGTCAAAAATACACCAAGTTTATTTAGAAACTCTTTACGCGCATAAGCATCGACGTCAGCACTTTTAGGCAGATTTGTTATGTCAACCAGTGCTATTGCCTGATTAAACTGTGCATCAGAATCAGGGGTCAAAAGACCACCAGCTAATCCAGAGAGACCAGCAGTAAGCAAACTACCACCTGATGCTAATGAATCAATAAAGCCAAAAGAAGCATTACTTCCAGACAAGTCAATAACAGAGTCACCATCCTTTAGCTTTACATCTTTTGCCCCACCAAGCTTTGCAGCCTCCATTAGATTTAATGCGTAAGAGCGATGTTCTGCAAATGAACCTGAATAGTTATTTACATCAGCCATTGTGGCTGGTTTAGATGTTGAACCACATGCTGTCAATAAACCCATTAGCGTGAATGCCGCTGTAGCTTTAAGTATTTTCATTGTCTAATCCTATTTATGTATCTGATAGTTCTATAATAACCTTAAATCCATTAACGCAACCCCTTACGGCCCACCTAAATACGAACAAACTGCGGGTCTTGACGGGGAGGTACAATCAATCTCGTTTAGTTTTATTTGATCCCATATCTGTCTCTGTGTATCTGTCATAGAACCATCTGATTGTCTCGCACGAGTTCGTTCAACAGTGTTATCCCGACCATCACTATTTAACAATTGTCCAGAACCAGTCATATTTTCCAAGTTAGTATCTTCTTCTGTTTGAGGAAGTACCCCTGCTTCTCCCATCAGACCTATCCATTCACTCAAATCGATCCTACTCCAATCAATCGCTGCAAGTTCATTTAAAGAAAGCCCTTCACAAGTCATATCATTTTTATCGACTGCTATGGTTTTTCCTAACATCGGAATTGCCTGCTCCATAACGATACGCGCTAAAATCGTATTATAACAGCAGTGATGGTTACGTTTTTTGAGACATACCCCTAAGATCTTCTTTTCACAAGTAGGTTTGTCACTGCCATTGTTGATTGACCTGTTCACGTTGACACACTGGCGCATTTCTATTTTTAAACCAGCATCCTGCTCATTATCGTCACATTGAGTTGCAAGATTTATTACCAAATTGGCAACCTGATAAGCGGTGTAAACAGCCATTACTCCATTTAACACGTTAAACCCTTGTTTTACCCCCTCAGATAACGCGTACTGACCAGCTTGAGAGGCAGACTCTTCGAATAAAACATCTCTAAGAGTGTCAGGCATTAAGTCTGCGACGAAATTTTGCATTTCCTGTTTTAAAGTATCAAGACCAAGTTCAGAGGCTATGTTAGTAGCACCGTCAGTACCAACGTCACCGGCTATATTTCCTGCAATTTGGTCGTAAGCATTCGATAGAGGAGTAGAAATTGCATCATATGCCGAAGTGACTGGTTGCCTTATTGTTTCCCACCCAGACTTTACAATAGTGTCATTAAGGATTTCAGCACTCATTATTTGAGCGTCGAGGTTAGCCATTCCCATCGTCACGCTTACGTATTCGGCAATGGATACTCCACCCGGCCCTTCACAACAATCATTACCAACCGGATAGAATGAACAATATTCATATTCACCGGGCCAAATGGTACATGTGCTAGGGTCTGTAGGGTCTTCGCAGGTTCTATCGTCTATCATGCCTTGAAGCATGGAAAATTGAGCCATGACATTTACAAAATCGTCATTGGTTTGTTGATTACCTAAATCACAATCACCACCAGCGCACGGAACGGACGTATCACAAATATTCTCATCGATTGCGTTGTTGATAGTAATACTTCTAGGGTCTGAGCATTCATAGGTGTAGCGCCAGTTATAACATTTACCTGTTAACTCATCTTCCCACTCACAATCTTGACGCTTAACAGTGCAGTTAGGCTCAGCTTGAAGCGTATCACATGGCTTATTCTCTATGTCTTTAACTTCGTCTACCGTATAACAAAGTTTTTCTTGAAGAATTTCATTCGTATCAGGGTCGCGCACTTCATCCTGAAAACAAATCTCATCAGTTGGGTTTGCGCCATTACCTAAAAATGGGTCACAATTGTAATTACGCGCAATTGCCCTTTCACACCATGGGTCACCTCCTAATACAAAGGGACTTTTTGTGATCGTATCCCCTTGTACCAAATACCCATCCTTTGATTCGAGGCATTCCCATTGATTTGCAGTGCAGTAACCCGCAGGCTCATACGTTTCACTATATTCAGGTCCTAAATCATCATAACAACCTTCCGGTGTTTGAAGCGTTATTTCTGACGTTGTTTCAACGGGCTTATCAAACCTTAATTCAACAACGTGAATATATTCACCACCATCACCAATTGCTGATAAAAATTCAATATCAAATGATTGCCCTTCAGAGTAACTACCTCCAGACTGATTAGTAAAAAACCAATTATTGAGCCACTTATTAATGCCGCCACCTGGGTCCGATTCACAACCTCTGGTACCATCTAAAAACTCATCAAACCTTGTGGACGACTCATAAATAGAATTACCATTAATGTTTAGGCGAACGTGATCATCGACATGGCTAGTTACCACATTCGCGCTTGTTACGGTCATGTCTTGAGCAAATACAATCTGCGCACCAGCGGGGTATATCTTGCACCCTAATCCATCATCCTTTAGTTTGTTATTCTCACTTCTATCAAATTTCAAACGCAAGCAATTAGTACCACATTGCTCAACTGTGCTTCCCGTGCCGCTCAATAGGATATCTTGAAACGGGGTATTAATTTCCCTTTCTACTTCACATTCTCCCGAATTAAAATTTTCTTTTACCATTTCAAAACAAAAATGCTCGGTACCTTCGTCCCATTCGACGTCAGTATCATAATTAGTTCTTATTGTTCTACAGTCGCTAATTACACCACCACCAGTATTTGCTGTATCGGTAACTATGTTATTAGTGCTGGTTAATATGGGATCGGTATCACTAATTGGTAAAGGTGGGTTTTCATTCTTTATACTCATCACAGTCTGATAAGCATTAGACGTACTGTCATTGTTTGTACTAAGATTCTGAATAGTATCACGACCCTCATCAATCAGAGCATCCTCATCATCATACGTGCTGGCTTCGTTGAAAGTGGCGATACTTGTATCACCTCCACCGATAAAGTCTCTTTCAGCAGTAAATATGTTTGGAACGACATTTCCACTTGCATCTTCCTCATCAGGTAACCGAATAGTGATGTCACCACTCTGAGCTATGGTCGAGCGCGACGGAGCGGTTACTACTTCAGAAGCCAAAAGTTTCGCATCTACGATTGTTGCTTCTCTGCATCGAGCCAAGTCGCTTTCAAGTGAGTTTTTAGTAATATTGTGACAAGGGGAAACACTTCTACACGCTTGAAGTTCAATGCTTGACGAATCATCGTTGATATCATCACATATCCCCGTATTTAAACAGGCTTCAATATCCTCTTTACTGGATTGCCATGAGACTCCAGTACATGATGCTGCTAAAGCTTGCGCATTAATAAATAGAGTGACAATAAAAAATATATTACGCATTGCGAACCCTTCATAAAATTATGAAGATATTATCGCTACTTAATAAAAGGGTAGCCCTCACTAAGAGGGCTAATTCGAAGTGTTAATGTGTTGATTTGAGGTATTTTGTATAGCGAAGCAGAAAAGAACGTGCTTCCGAATCTGTTATAAGTCCTTTAGATAGGTACCAATTAAGGTAGTAAGCGTGTAGCGGTGAAACCTCCCCTTCTGCCACATCAAGAGCACTTGGTATGTTACCAAAATAGACATTCTGCTGAATGGTCGCGCAGCTCCGGTCAAATCCTACAAATTGATTGCTCTCGCAGTTACGCCATTCTTTGTCAACGATAGACACGACTGGACTGGCCATAATTAATGCCGACAGTGCTTCATCATTCTCAGCATCCCTATCAAGCTGATTTAGATAACCAACCATCTTCACAATTTGTGACCGGCTTATCTGCCCCCGTGCCACAATAGACGATGCTAACGCAACGTTATTATTAAAAGGATTGCCAGAAATGCTTTCCTGAATTGAGTGTTTATAAACATTACCCGCAATTAGCGAATTGGCGAGATATGTACGCGAAACAACTCTTTTATTGTTAGGTCCATATTGGCGACTTAAATAATCATCGAACAAGTACATATTTAGACCACTGCTCGCTATAGCCTCTTCTAGGGACAATCTTGAACCACTCATGGCAAGTATAGCGTCAGCTCTAGGGGTGGCATGCACGAGTGCCATTTGTTCAAACGTCGAGCACATAAAAGGAAAACGTTTAGGAAAATCATTCACTGAGGTGATATCAACCCATTCCGACTTTGTTAAACTTCGACCTTTGCAGTAAGGCATCACCGAAACATCCATGTAATTGTACATAGCGGTTTTTTTGATGACATCTTTTACCGTCGCGTATTTCAACCCTTTACCATGGTTATCAATGTCATTTAAGGCGCCAGCCATATACAGGGATAACGAAGGTGACGGCATCTGTTCTGTTCTGAACAATAAGCGCTCATCAATAGAGCCTCTTACTTCACCTACTACAGAAGACTTATACGTATCTGAAACATCTCTTTTTATGAAATCAAGGTTAATCAGGCTGTAAGCTTTAAGCATATTCTTCCTATCAACTTTTCCTCTTAATGAGCCATTCATTTCGGTCTGGAAGAAAAAACTTGCTTTACTAGCAATGTCGTAAGGAATTAAACCATTAAGAGATATGTACTCTTGGTCATACAGAGACTTATTAACGTCGAACTCGTTAATTAGAGACATGGAATAATAGAAATCCACCGACCCTTCGTTTAAATCATAGTCAGCACCGGCAGATGATAAGCTGTCATACTTCAACGAGAATCGCCCCACCTCGTTAGAGGCAAACGGTAATAGCTCGCTTACACGTAAAGGTTTGGTTTCAGCATATAGATGTGCGCTATAAATCAGCGTAAACGCGTAGAGTAAATATCGAAAACACATAAAGACCTCAAACAATTAAACTAAGGTACCGTAACATGAGTTTTCATCGCGCAACCCCACTAAAGATTGCTGTATAACTTCCCAGTCCATCTTATCGACGATAAATCCGCTTTCGTGACGTTCACCCGTGCCGAGGTGGTAATCTGTGTTGATATAGATAAAGACTTATCACAATCCAGAGCTACCGTCTTTATCCTGCGAGTCCTAGTTTTGTCTTCATAGGGAATACGAACCTGAACTGAATGCTCGCTTCCGGTGATGATTGGCACATCAACTACATTGTTCCCAATGGTGTAGTCCATACGCATCTCACTGCGCTTTATTAAATTGAACAACTTAACATGGTCGGCCGGTAACGAGGCATTCACGTCAGGAAGTCTAGCCAAGCAAAAACGTAAAGCAGATTTATCATTTTGAAAAACCGCGACAGAAGATGACTCTGGATAAAATATTGCCTCACCGTCGCCCATCATGTTCACTGATTGGCCACCATGGAATGCACTTACAAATGCCATTTGAAGCGCATCTAGGCCTTCTTTTGAAATGCTGGTGGCAACTTCAATACTTACGTCTACATTATCTTTGGCTACCTCCAAAACCTTGGTTTCGCCGATGCTAGTGTTGAGATAAGTATCCAAAGATGCAAAAGCTTCACTAAAGTAGGAACTCATTTTGCTCACTGTTTTTGCATTGAACAATGCAAGAGAAAGCGATTCAGGTGCAGCCACAATGCCTGATAGCCCCATAACACCATTTTCATGCATCATTTGATAAAAATATGCGCGAGTTGATACAAGCTGGCTTGCCGCATATTCTATGTCTTCAGGCTTGATTATGGGGCCCTTTCTTAAAGCGTTAGTAATTGTTTCCTGATAATTAATGGCCTCAACCATTTTAGAAATTAAATCACTCTCTCTTAGAAGCCGTTCAGAATAGAAAGACACCCGATAATGGTTTAATGAGAACTCCCCCACTATATCAACGCAATGTGGTATCGGATTATCGCAACGTACAATGCTATAGGATAAATCCTCTTCATCGACACTAGATTCAAAGAAAGTTGCAACCAGCGATGATGATGGTATGAGCCCAAGACTCTTTAAGTGCTTACTTAAAGATGCATAATCTGGGTTTTCCAGCAGCGCTTGATGCAAATGAACTAACCTTGCCTTCTCATGCAATGTCGCTATTGATAAGTGTGATTCAAATGGCACCTCAGTACCTGTCGCAACCTGAGCACCAAATATGAGCGGCAAGGTCAACACCCCACCGGCCCATTTAGCAATACGCTTCAACATCACACGTAAAGGCATTACATTCATTTTATGCCTTTCCATTATCATTTGAACCAGTTTTACTAGAGACAAACGTATTAGCGAAAAAGTCAGTCTGTTGCTGTACGCTAGTTTCTGATGCAGGAGTGGTATCTGACGTTTGATTATTTCCCTCATCAGTACTAACCCTAGACGTCAATTCCTTTTCACCGGCTGACTCACTTTCAGTCTGCGTTGTTTGTCCTACTTTCCCACCTTCGGTAGTAGCTGGAACGCCATCCTCTGAATTGCCTGATTGATTAACAGATAATTC
>CEPX01101316.1_pt1 | contig 88189 bp, 110 predicted proteins | sample 361361 | NCBI WGS metagenome assembly CEPX01 (sample SAMEA2619974, study PRJEB7988) | marine metagenome | biome: marine biome (ENVO:00000447); feature: mesopelagic zone (ENVO:00000213) & marine oxygen minimum zone (ENVO:01000065); material: "saline water (ENVO:00002010), including plankton...
TTTTTAGATGGAATTGCTAAAGAACTTTTTAAAAAAACTCCTGAAGTAAAGGAAGAAGTTAAGGTAGAAAAGAAAGTTGAATCCAAACCTGAGTTAAAAAAAGAAAATACTTGTCCTTTACCACAGAAAAAAGAACAACTCAAACAAGAGGTAAAAACAGAAGTTCCAAAAGCTCACGATTTAAAAGTTAAGAAGGAGAAAGAAGATGGCAAGATTCAAGCCGAAGGGAAAAAAGAATAGGCTAGTTAAGAAAGGCAAACAAAGTAGATGGGCGCCTTTTTGGACAGTTCCTAAAATTTACGGTAAAGGTAAGAAAGTACATCCTGGAAGGCATACTAAAACTAAGAGAAGTTGGAGAAGGAGTAATACAGATGCCTGATCCCTATAAAAAGTATAGAGGAAAAAGTGATCCTGAAAGAAGGGAAGTTGCTCGTAATGAAGATTATCATGAATCAAGGAGTGAAAAACAAAAAAGAATTGCTGGAGAAGAAATAGACAAAATGAGGGTAGAAATGGAAGAAGATTCTTGTTGGGAGAGAAGAGAAGAAGAAACAAAGGAGAATTGGGTTGCTCATTATACAGTCCACAAGCATATAATGTTCAATGGTAAAGAAATAAGAGTAGAATGGGGAATGGTTGAATATCCTTATGGGGAAATTATTTTAAATTAAAATGGCAGACGAAAAAATTTATACAATCCCATTGAGAAGAGAATGGTTGAAGGTTCCTATTTACAAAAGAAGTAGAAAGGCTGTTACAGCTACAAAACAATACTTATTAAAGCATTTGAAGAAGGAAGTTAAATTGGGTCCTTATTTGAATGAGTTTATTTGGGAGAAGGGAAATAGACATCCACCTGGAAAAGTTAAAGTAAGAGTGGAAGAAGAAGGGGAGAAAACTATTGCAGAATTAATTACCGCTCCAAAAAAGGAAGTTAAAAAAGATGATAAAAAAGATACTATTTCAATTAAAAAACCTAAATTTTTAGGTGGAAAAGGTAAAGAAGAAACAGAGAAAAAGGTAGAAGAGAAAGCAGAAATAGATAATAAAGCAATTGAAAAAGTACCAGTAGATAAACAAGTAGAAAAAGAAGAGAAAAAAGAAGTTAAACCAGCAGATGTTAAAGAAGCATCTCCAAAAAAAGAGAAAGTTATTGCAACTGAAAAAGCTGGTCAGTTAAGAGAGTAGTTATCTTTTTCTAAATTTTTATATAGTTAATCATATCCCTTATTTGAATGGATTCGGAAGATTGGGCGGATGAAGTCAAGAGTAAAATATCTACTATCGGCAATCTAAAAAGAGAGGTTGTCAACATAAGGATAGATTCTAGTTCAGCTTTAAAATCTTTATTTCAAAATTATAGATTAGCAGCAACTAATAATGAATGCGTTCCTAATTTTTCTGTAAAAGATATGATAAGAGATAATAAAAGAGATTTCAGAAAAAATTCTTCAAAAGTTTGGGAGAGAATAATTGGAGATAAAATTCAAATGTACCATACTGGGGCAGTGAAGGAAAATCATGATAGGCTAAATAAACTTTACAGATATTGTTTTTTTTTAACTAAGGATAGAAAGAAAGCTTTGAAATTATTTAGAAAAGCGATAATTATGGGGAACGATAAGGCTAATTATATAGATAGAAAAAACTTAGAGAAAGAAGAAAAAATGGCTCTAGAAGTGCTCAGATTTAATGAAAGGGCGCTTGAATCGGATATACAAGAATCTAAAAAAATAGGGAAAACAGAATATGAAGAAGAGAGTAGAATAAAGGTAGAGGAAGCAAAACAGGATTTGGAAAGAATTAGAAATATAAAAAAAGCATCTGATCAAGAATTAAAAGCAGTTGATTATTTTTTGAAGTTAGCTCCTTCTCAAAGAACAGGATTTACTTTTTCCAGGGTAGAAGAGGCAGAAAAAACAGAGGAAGAAGAGATGCTTTTTAATCGTTTTTTGGAAGATGAGAACTATTTTTTAGAGAATTATAGAACTTATTTCCATTTATTTGCTATTTTGTTTGCAAGAAGAGAAGATCTAAATGTGATGACAAGAGACAAGTTACATACTTATAATATAATATTAATATTAAATGGGAGTGTTGTAAAAGAACCGGGCATGTGGGGGGATGTGGCCTTTAATGGGACTGAAATTGTTTTTAAAGAGGGTTTATTAGGGATTCTTTGTTTATTGAATAATAAGTCTTTTTTTGAAGATATAAAAAATAAAATGCTGAGTTTAACAAAAAATAAACCTTATTTGAGAGTTCCAATTTATAAGCCGAATTGTGATGTATATTGGCCTTAGTCAAAAGATTAATAAAACTAAATTTCTAGAATTTTTATATGAATAAACTACCCTTTGAGAGGGAATTGGGAATTTTGGAAAAGAAAAAGGAAGAGACTAATCCAGAATTTGGGAAAAGACCTGAAGAAAGAAGTGTGGAGGAATTATTGGATTTTGGAATCATCAACCTCAATAAAAGTTCAGGTCCAACGAGTCACCAAACGAGTGATTATGTCAAAAAGATCCTAAAGGTAAAACGCGCTGGACACTCTGGAACGTTAGCGATTTGAAAAAATCAACGAAATCCCAAGGTAACTGGTGTATTACCAATAGCTTTGAATAGAGGGACGAGAGTTTTAAAGTTTTTATTAACTGCTGGGAAAGAATATGTGTGTTTGATGCATATACATGAAGATGTCAAGGAATCTAAGATAAAAAAGGTTATGAAGAAGTTTGTGGGAAAGAATATTCAAAAACCCCCGGTTAGATCAGCGGTTAAAAGAGTGGAAAGAGAAAGAACTGTTTATTACTTAGAGATATTAGAAATTGATGAGAGAGATGTTTTATTTAAAGTAGGGTGTGAAGCTGGGACTTACATAAGAACACTGTGTGTACAAATTGGAAGGGAATTAGGAACGGGGGCACATATGGCTCAATTGGTAAGGACTAAAGTAGCTAATTTTAATGATTCAGATTTTGTAAGTTTGCATGATGTAAAAGATGCTTATGAATTCTATAAAGAGGGGGACTGGGAAAAGTTTAGGGAGATTCTCCAACCAATTGAAAATGCTGTAAGTCATCTTCCTAAAGTTTGGATAAATGATAATGCTGTAGATTCTTTATGTCATGGAGCAGATTTGAATGTGCCTGGTATTGTTAAATTAAATGAGGGTATTGAGAAAGAGGATTTAGTGGCTATTATGTCCCTTAAAGATGAATTAATTTGCGTTGGGAATGCAGAATTAAGTTCAAATGAAATGGTGAAGAAAAAAAGGGGAAAAGCGGTTAAAACTTCTAAAGTATTTATGTTGAGAGGGGTTTATTCTAAATAATTACTATTATATTGAAATCCCAGAGTTTTCGTAGTTCTTTTATTAATCCGGTTATGTGCTTTTTTCCAAAAACAATGGCTCCAATTTGAATATGATACTTTTTCATTGCCTCAAACATAAGTTTAGCAGCTGGTGGATTTCTCATCTCAACAAGGAATCTATCTGTTAAACTTTTTAAAGTTTCATATGCGTTTTTATCTCCCCTATGTAAATTTATCTTAAGAAAATTTTCAGCCTCAGTGATTATCTTTTCGATGTTTTCTTGAGTGGGTTCTATTTTCAAATCTCTTTTTAACATAAAACTGGCTCCCCTTTTTGATCGGGGTTGTTTAAAGCCTTTAAAATAAATAAGTAAAGCCACAAATTTTATTGTAAATTCGTGAAGGTAAGGATCTTCTAATCCCACAATTCTATAGTGAAGATTATTTACCAGTTTTTTAACTTCCGAAAAATTCATTTTAAATCCTCTTTTTTTGTCTGCTTTGGGTCCTGCCCACCCTTCAGTACCTACGAGGTTAATTCCAAATTTTTTTCTAAGTATTTCTAATTGTTTATATTCTTCTTTCGGAGAATAATGAAGATCTTCAATTAAGATAATTATTGGATTATAAGGATATTTTGAAAAAACAGGTTCTCTTATGGGTTTTAATTCTGGAATTTTCTTTAATTCCTCATATAGATCTCTTGCATTTATTGGTTTTCCTTGTCCAAAGGCTTTAGTCCCCAAGAGTCCAACACCTGCAGCAGTTGCAACAGCATTTCTTAAGAATTTTCTCCTAGGAATTTCTCTATCTCCAGTTAGTTGGGTTTTTAATTTATCAATCCTACTAATCAAAGAAGTCCATTCCTCTTTATGGAAAATTTTGCTTTTATTAATCGCTTTTAATAATCTTGATTTGAATGTGCTGTATTTTTCATTAAATTCTTCTTCATTGAAAATATCGACTTCCAGAACTTTAATTACTTCAGATAAAGCTTCTAAAGTTAGTCTTATTCTTCTTTTTTCACGCCAAGAACCTTTTTTAATTAGTTATAGTGTTTTTTGAATATCGAGAAATCTATTTAGTAATTCTTCTTTGGGTTCCATAAAATACTAAAGAAGATTTATTCTATATTAATCTTCCTTCTCTTCATAAGCTAGTTTGAAAGTTTCTAAAAAACATTCTTTAGAATTGGTTATTGTAAAAAAGTTTGAGAAAATTTTTAAGACATCGTCTTTATTATAAAGGAGTTCTAATTTTCTATCATAACTAGTTTTAAGATATTCTGGTTTGAGATAAGATGAAAAACCTTGAATTTCCGAGAATATTTGTAGAGTTTTATTTAAGGTGAATTTATTTTCTTCATGTTTTAAAAATAAATTTTTTTCAGATAAGTTTTTGATAATATCATAAACTTCAGAGAATTGTAATTTAGATAGATTAAATAATTCTGCAGGTGTGAATTTTTTTAGTTTAATTGCCAACCTTAAGATAATTAATTGATTTTCTGAGAGAGTAATTTTAAGTGGTAATTGTTGACCTTCTAAAGTTTCTAGATTAGTTAAGATTTTATTTTCATTTAGGTTTATCAAAATATTAAATTGATTAGAATCCTGCTGTAATTGTACAAATAAACAAGGAATTAAAATAGTTTCTTTAGAAATAATTTTCTTTTCAGATGCTAATTCTAAGTCTTTTAAAGAAGTTTTTTGTTTTATTACTGGAAGTAAATCAGAATCTTCAGTTTCTTCAGCCTCTTCAACTTGTTGAGGTGTAGAGCCTACAATGTCTATAGCTTCTCCTCCGTGTTCGGATTTTCTTGGACGTACATTCACAAACAAAGGCTGGGGAACAACACCTACAAGCAAGGCTGTTCCAATTGGTAAATTTTTAATTTCCTTTTCAGTTTCAGCAGTCAAACCCTCTACAGAGGAAGTTAAAGAACGTAAATCATTGGGGTTTGTAACTTTTAAGATAATTTGAGTAGTACATTGAGATAAGACAGATTTATCTATTCTAGAAGGTCTTTGGGTTATTAAGCAACAACCTAAACCAAATTTCCTGCCTTCGGCTAAAACTCTACGTAAAATTTGGGAGGATTTGGCTTCTCCAAAAGCTCTTTCTGGTGCAAAGTTTTGAGCTTCTTCTATTACTAAGAAGAAAGGGGGGATGTTACCTAACTTTCGGGCTTCAAATAAATCATTCACTAATTTGTAAACTACGATTTCAGAAATTTCCGGAGAGATGCCTTTTAAGTTTACAAGGGAAGCTTTTCCTGGTTGAACTAATTCCTGGAACGTAGTTGGGACATCTGAAAAAATATTTAAGGTTTTTATCTGTTCTATTAGATTTATTAAAGTATATTTAGCATTCGTTTCCTCTGTGTCTAAAGAAATAATTAAATCGTCAAAATTAATTTTATCTAAATTTTGTAAGGAAGAGTATAATAAACCAGTTTGGATATTGCTTAATCTGGCTGGAAGAATATTTAATAGATCAGCTGGAGAGATATTAGAAAGAGATAATTTTAATTGTTGGGCATCAGGATTAACACTAATATCGGGAGTGTATTCTTGAATGTTTCCAGAATAAGTCTTGGGTTCTAAGTTTAATTTTTTTAATTCCTCTTTTTGTTTAAAATTGGCTTTTTTTAGAGTGGAGTATTCGGCATGAGGGTCTAAAATAACTAAAGGGATATTTCTATCCAAGATTTCTTCAATTAAACAGGCGGAGGTGTAAGATTTTCCAGAACCGGATTTAGCAATAATAGAAATATGTTTAGTTAAAAGTTTATTCAGATCTAGGTGGACTTTTAAGTCAGTATATTCTAACGTACCTAAGAAAGCGCCTTGTTCTTTTTCTAAACCTAAGGCGGAGTTAATGGAATTATCATCTGCTGCTTCCACATTAGTACCAGGGTTTAGGGGAAATCTTAAAGGTCTTAGATGAGAATCCTCTTTATAACCTAAAATAATACAGGAAGCGATGGTTTCATCAATATGTTTTTCTATTTCAATAATTTGAGCTAAAACATAAGAATCTTGAGCTGGAATTTTGATGTATTGGTATTTTTTAGCTTCATTTTCTACTTTAAATTTAAACTCAGTTGTAGAAGTTTTTCCTATGATATTTCCTAAAATCATAATAGGAAGTTTTAATCGGTATTTATTAAAACTATTGTGAGGGGAAAGGTATATTTTTTTATATCAACTTTAGAGTAGTTGTAAAGGTTTATATAGGTTTTAACCATATTTTTAGATAATTATGGTTAGAGTTAAAAAAAAGGAGGTGTGTTAATGGCTAAAAAGAATAATGCTAAAGGTTTAGGCTGGTGGGCATTTATAGCTGGCTTAATAATTGCAGTTGTAGCTGGTTATACTGGAAGAGTACCTGATTGGACCTGGTTATTAGTTGTATTGGGTTTGGTTGTCGGATACTTCAATATCAGTAAAGCTGAAGCTGTTCCTTTCTTGCTTTCTACAGTCGCTTTGATTGTAGCAGGATCTGCTGAATTAGGGTCTTTATGGGCTCCAATAAGTGGAATGTTAGAAGCAGTTGTTATCTTTGTTGCTCCTGCAGCAATTGTAGTAGCAGTTAAGACAGTTTATGAAATAGCCCAATAAGGGCTTTTTTTTTATTTTTTGTAAAGACTTCTTTAGATGTAATCAGATATGTGGTGTTTGTATTCTTCATGGACTAACCAGAGAACTAGTAAAATAGCATCTAGGCCTTGGAAAAATGTTCCCTGAAAATAACTAAAGTTCATTCCAATTCCCAACATAAAACCAGGAAGGATTTGAACAGGTCCGGATAAGAAAGCATCTAATAAAATATGAGTTAATGAACCAAAGGAAATGGCTAGGAAAAGGTAAGAGATTTTTATATTTTGTTTTTTAAAGTATTTAGAAGTGTAATTTTTAGTTAGATAAAATAAGATTAAAAATAGTAAAGGGAAAGCCAAGGAATGTGTGAGGGTTCTGTGAATATCTGAAATAGGAATATAAGAAAATAGATTAAAAATCCAACCTACAAGAATATCTAAATCAGGAAAGAGACCGGCGAGACCGGCGACAAAAACATATCTTATGCTGAATTTTTTCTTTGCAAAATAATCTCTATAAATTCCTGCTAAAACTAAAGGTATTAAAATATGAGTAACAGCTAGAGGCATAACTTTTTTAAGGTAAGGTTAATTATAAATGTTATGGCTAAGAAGGAAAAAAGACATTGGGCAGATTTAGCTGGGGAAAATGTAATTAGAGAACAGGGAGATAAAAAGGAGTATTGTTGTGCTTCGGGGATAACACCAAGTGGAACAATCCATATTGGAAACTTTAGGGAAATAATTACTACGGACTTAGTTGTAAAAGCCTTGGAAAATAAAGGGAAGAAAGTAAGATTTATTTATTCTTGGGATGATTTTGATAGATTTAGAAAAGTGCCTAAAAATATTCCTGAAAGTTTTGAAGAACATATTGGGATGAATTTGAGCGATGTGCCTGATCCCTTGAAGAAAGAAAAGAGTTATGCTTTAAGTTTTGAAAAAGAAATGGAAGATTCTATTAAAGATTTGGGGATGGATATTGAGTTCATAAGACAAAGTGAGATGTATAAAAAATGTGTTTATGCTAAAGATATTAAAAAAGCTTTGAACGAAAAGGATAAAGCAATTCCTATTTTGAATAAATACAGAAAAGAACCTCTTCCAAATGATTGGATGCCTTTGGTGGTGTATTGTGAGAGTTGCAAGAAAGATTCTACTAATGTGTTAAGTTATGATGGAGATTATAAAGTAAGTTATGAATGTGAATGCGGGTTTAGTAATGAAGTTGATTTTAGAAAAACAGGAATTGTTAAATTAAATTGGAGATTGGATTGGCCAATGAGGCAGTTCTTTGAGAAAGTGGACTTTGAGCCTGCTGGAAAGGATCATTATGCAGCCGGAGGTTCTAGGCCTACGACAAATCAAATTATTGAAGCTATTTGGAAAAGGGAAAAAGTTACGGATTTGATTTATGAATGGATTGGAATTAAAGGGGGGAAGCAATTTTCAAGTTCTGCGGGAAATGTAACTAATGTTACGGATGTTTTGGAAGTTTATGAGCCAGAAGTTGTAAGGTTTTTATTTGCAGGGACAAGACCTAAAACTGAATTTGGTATTAGTTTTGATTTGGATGTTATTAAGATTTATGAGGATTTTGATAGATTAGAAGCTAAATATTATGCTAAAGAAGGGGATGAAAAAGATAAAAGAACTTATGAGTTAAGTTGTGTTAACGTTCCTAAGAAAAAACCTGAAAGAATTGGATTTAGGCATTTAACTATGTTGGTGCAAATTTATGAAGGTGATGTTAAGAAAGTAAGCAAAGATAAATTAATCCAGAAAAGAGCTGGGTGTGCTAAGAATTGGTTAGAAAAATATGCTCCAGATGATTTTAAATTTAAAATACATGAAAAAGTTTCTAAAGAAGTTTTAAAATTGTTAAATGGAAAACAAAAAGAATCTCTAAAAGAATTGATTAAAGTTTTAGATAAGAAATTAGATGAGCAAGGGTTATTTAATGAATTTTATGAAATCTGTGAGAAGTTTGAGATTAAAAATACCGAGTTTTTTAAAGGGGCTTATTTGGCTTTGATTGGGAAAGAAAAAGGTCCTAGATTAGCAAGTTTTATATTAGCTATTGGAAAAGATAAGGTTAAGAAATTGTTGAAGGAGATAAAATGAGTGATGCTTTGTTAGTTATTTTGGGTTTGATTGGATTAGGAGCTTTATGGTTTGTTTTATTTGGTCAGAAACGGTATAACAAGCTTATGAAGCAGTAGAAAGCTTTATAATGGGTTTTAGAGGACTTTAGAGTATTAGGGGATATCTTATGGGAGAAGACGAAAGAACTAATGGGTATTTGAAGATAATGGACCTTTATAGTTCTCCTTCTGGTTTGCCTTCTGCGATTGATATTTTTAACAATAGATTGGTACTTTTAGCTCCTGGAAGTGTTACTGGAGAATCAATAGGGATGACTAAAGCGGGGAGATCTGAAAGATTAAGAAACTTGGCAGAGCGACTAATAGCAGACGAAGCAATAGAAGAAGCGTTAGGAAGGAAACCTGTTGTGACAATCTTTAAACCAAATAGTTTAGCTAAAAATCTTTTTGAAAAAGATCCTGAAAAGAGAGCTATTTTTCATGAATATATTTGTAATTTACATAGAAATACTTTATTGGAATTACGTCAACCTTCAAGACAAGGATATGATGTTCATTATACAGATGTAGCTTTATTTGATAGGGGTCCTCATGATGATATCTTTTGGTCTTATGCTTTAGAAGATGCGGGTTTGATTAATTCTGCTAGAAGAGAACGGGCATTAGAGATTGCTGGATGGTCCACAAAAGAAAAATTGGTAGATATGGTGTTTGGAATAAATGTACCTCCTGCCCGTGCCCTAGAAAGAGAAAAGAAAAGGGGAGAAGGGTTTGGAAATGTTATGAATCCCGAATTTTTACCAGTATTAGAAGAATCTTATATGGGAGCAGAAAGAGAAGAAAGAATAAGAAAGGGGTTGGCTTCTAATCTTGAAAGGGGAGAGATAACTGCAGAAGATTATAAAGAACAAACAAAAGACTTTTTGGTGCAATGTCCTTATGTGAGTGTAAATGGGGAAGACTTTAAAACTGTTAATTCAAATAAATTCTTTTATCCTTTAAAAGGCCAATTACTTTACAATCATGGTGTTTCTGAAGAATTAGAGCATTTAGCTGAAAACAAGTAGCAGAAGCATAAAGTATTTATTCTAATTAATTTTTTACTCGACATATTCGACATACTCGTCATGTACGTGTAGCGTTTATAAGGAAAACTTCCTCTATTATTGTATGCAAAAAGGGGTCGGTATTTCGGGTTTGTCTTCGGAAAAAACATATGTTCAACTAAAAGATGGTTTCAGAGAGTCCTTGTTTGATGGGGCTCATAATTACTTTGATAATTGGAGAATTTTAGGCGAGTTTCTTGGCATTAAAAGGGGAGATACAACTATTGCTAGGAATTGGAAGGAAGGTATGAACTGTTATCCATTAAATATTGTCTTAAAAATTGGAAATCTTATTAACATAACCAAAAAAGAAATAGAAAAGAACATTATTCAAATAAGGTATAAAACACAAATAGACGGTGGGGGGGTTCTAGTGGAGGACCAATAAATAATCCTAATTTTCCCATAAAAATTGATGGGGATTTTGCTGAAATGCTTGGACATATTTGCGGGGATGGAACGATAGTTAGATGTCGTCCTGAAAAAGGAATAAGGACTTCCTATTCAAATAGTGAAATAGAATTGATTAAAGGGTTTGATTTTTTAATGAAAAAAATTTTTGGAGAAGTGGAATCTTACTTATATAATGTTGATATTTCTTCCCAGGTTGTAAAAACAAGTTTTACATATACAAAACCCCATTATCAAATATCTTATCCAACAATTATATCCTATTTAATTCTCTCTGTTTATGATTACAAATATAATGATAAAATGGAATTTCCTGAATTTATTTTAGACCTGGATGAAAAAGCAAGGTGTGGATTTCTTAGAGCTTTATTTGATGACGAAGGGTATGTAAATGAAAAACATAAAGTGGTAAGGATTGGTATGAAACCTTTTAATTTTATGAAAGGTGTTGATAGAACTCTAAATTCTGTAGGAATTGAAACAAAGGGTATAAGAAGAGAAAAAGATAAAATGTATTACATAAAAATATATAATAAAAAGAATCAAATTTTATATAGTAAGAAGATTAACTTTAAACATCCACTAAAGAAAAAAAGATTAAAGAAACTTATCAATTTCATAAAATAATAAAAAGGTGATATAATCAGCAAAAAGAAGGGGTCGCGATTGGAACGAGAGCTAATTCATATGTTCCATAATTCTGGATGGCAACCCATTAGAGCTAGCGGATCTGGGAATACTACTTTACCTTGTGTAGACTTATTAGCTGGTAAAAACGGAAGGTCTCTTGCTATTGAATGCAAAGGTGGAAAAAAAGCCAGATATATTAAAAGAAAACAGATTGAGGAATTAAAAGAATTTTCTAGGAAGTTTGGAGCAGAGGCTTGGTTGGGAGCAAGATTCGATAACACAGAATGGTTATTTTTAGAGATAGAACATTTGAAAATAAGTAAAAGTGGGGATAACTTTGTAATAGATCCTAAATTAGCTAAAGAGAAAGGGCTTAAATTTGAAGAGTTGATTGGTTAAATTAAAAAGAGTTTCTTCTTTTAGTTTTTTATGCATAGAGGTGTATGTTTGATAATTTTGGTACTTTTTAGTTGCTCTGTTTGGGGTATTAGAATAAATGAGATAATGTACGATCCTGACTGTTCAGATAATTATTGCGAATATATTGAAATCTATAATAATGAAACTAGTTCAGTTAATATGACCGGTTGGAAGATAAGTGATAATTCTGGAGAAGATATTTTGGATGACTTAATTTTACCAGGAAAAAGTTATGGTTTAATTGTAGATTCAGATACAAGAGTGTATGGTAATTTTGATATTGGAAGTGTTGAATGGATATATGTGGATGATGATGCAATTGGAAATGGTTTAAGCAATATTGAAATTATAACTTTGAAAGATGGAAATGGGACCATAGTGGACTCAATTAGTTATAATGAAAGTACGGGGGGAGAAAGTTATAGTTATTTGGATGGGAATTGGAATATTACTGTTGCAAGTCCTGGAAAGGACAACATAAATAATGAAGAAAGTGTAAATGATTATTCGGTAATTAGTATTTCCGAATTTCTACCCGATCCAGAAGGGGAAGATGATGCGATTATGCCAAATGGAGAATGGGTAGAATTGTATAATAATGGGAATGAAAATTTGGATTTATTGGGTTTTAGTTTGTATGATAATTATGGAAGTGAAACAGATGTTATTATAACTGAAACTACCACTTTAGATGGAACGATAATTGGAAGTAAAGATTATTTGATTGTATATATGAATGGGGTGAGTGGATTTTTAAGTAATGGGGGTTTTGAGAAAATAAGTTTGTATGATTTAAGGGATAACTTGGTTGATGAAGTAAGTTATGAAGGTTCTGAAGAAGGGGTGAGTTGGAGTTTTGCAGAGGAAAAATGGCAAAAATCAGCTCCCACATTGGGTTCTGAGAATTTAGATAGCTCTAATTCTATTCAATCGGAAATAAGGATTGAAGATATTTATGATTTAGGAGATGGAAAAGCAGAATGGGGGGATATTATTCGGACTAAATTATTTGTTAAAAAGGGAAATACAAATAAAAACGTAGTTTGGATATGGGTAGAAGATAGAGAAGGAAATAGGGTGACTAAGAAAAGTAAATTTAATGTTTATGATAGATTTTTGAATTATACTTTTACTTATCCTATTGGAATTCCAGATAATTGTAATGATGATTTTGTAAGTGGTTTAGGGAAAATAAAAATAAGTGGATTAGATACGGGGGATGAAGAAGAATTAGAAATAAGAGGAAAACCTAATTGTAAAGGTGGAACTAAGAAAGTTAGAACCAAAAGTTTTGAATATGAATTATCGGAATATCCTAAAGAAATTAAAGATAACTCGGAATTTGAAAGTAAATTAAGATTAAAGAATAATTTAAAAGAAGATCTGAAAGCAGATGTATGGAGTTATGTTTATTCTGGGAAAAAACACTTTGTTAAAGAAAGTGACGAGGAAAATATGCAAACAATAAGTTTGAAGGCTAATGAAGAAAAAACAATAATATTGAAAAATGAGATTACGGATGTGAGTAAGGCTAAGTCTCCTAGGTTAAAAGTAAAAATATTAAAAGAAGATAGAAAAACTCCTTATGATATTACTAAAGAACTTAAAGTCTCTAAGAACGAAAACGTTAAAAAAGGAATTGATACCATTACTGGGGAAGTTATATACGAAAGTAAAGGTGTTAAAGCACAAAGATCTGCTGTTTTCTTTTTCAGCGGATTAATGATGACTCTGGGCATTTATAGCTTTGTAAGAAAATGGAATTAAAAATAAAAATCATAATTGAAATCTTGGGTAGTCCCAAAGAACATGTAGAGAAAACAATAAATGGTGTTATGGAAGAGTTAGAGAAAAGAGAAATTAAAATTTTAAAAAAAGAAGTGAATAAGCCCAAGGAGGTAGAAAAGTTTTTTAGTACTTTTGCAGATGTGGAGTTTGAATGTAAGGATTGGGATGTTTTAATTGATATTTGTTTTGATTTTATGCCTAGTGTAGTAGAAATTATAGAACCTTTAGAATTGAAATTTGAAGGTAAGAAGATGGAAGAATTATTGAATGATTTACTCGCGAAATTACATAAAAATAGTATGATGATGAGAAATTTGCATGCGGAGAATGTGCAAATGAAAAGGGAATTAGGAAGAGAGAATGGTTAATAATAGTTTAACATGTAGATGTATTGACTGTGGTTTATCCTATAAAACAAATCCTGATACTGAAACAATATATAATAAATGCATAGGGTGTCGTACAAACTACGGTGGAATAGAAGACCAATTAGAAGCGATTAAGTTAGATCAATTAAGACATAATAAAGAATTAAGAAGAAGTAAAGAATTAAATTGATTATTTTTTTAATAATTTATCTAGTTCATCCATAGACCTATCTAATTCTTTATCCAGGAATTTCTTAACGGGAGACTTTCTAGTTCTAGGATGGGTTCTGGGTTTGTAAGGGCTAGAAGGTTTTGTGGATAATTTGGGTGTATAGGCTGCTATGCCTTTTCCTTTAGTGTCTTTTTTAAATTTGATTAGACCCTTTTTGTAAGCTAAGAAAGCGCCGCCTCCACCTGCTAAAAGTAAAGCAATAAGCATTAAGAACCAGAATAAAGCGCGAGATTTTTCATCTTCGTCTGAGCCTCCAGCTCCTCCATCAGTACCTCCAGTACCGTCTGTTCCCCCACCATCCCCGCCTGTTCCACCAGTAGCTTCACAGTTTCCAGTATTGAAATCCCAAGTGCCATCTGCTCCAGAAGATGTAGAACAAGGTTTCCCATCACAATCTAAGCAAGAACCGTCTTCAGCAGCATCACAAATATCATCATAATCACAAGCAACAGAACCAGGTATTGGACAATCATCTCCCGGGATGTCTTGGCACATACTAAAAGCATCCATTTGACCGTCACATAAATCAGGAGTTACACAAGGGGAACCTATTGGAGGTTCATCATCACCGTTTTCGCCTTCACAAGTATTTCCATTATTTATGGTAGTTTGAGTACAGTCAGAAGGACAAATACAACCATTTAAATCTCTACATTTTTGATCACAATCTGTTAGAATCGTTTTATCTCCTGGATCGGGAGTTGTGGTTGTAGTTGAAGAACCCAGGGCGTAAATAGCGGCTGCTGTGGATTTAACTGTACAGAAATGTTTGGGCCAACAACCAGTTGAATCTCTTTGGTTCTTGATAAAGGTGGAGGATTTATTTTTTGTTTCTGAATCAGGAATTAAGGAATTAACTAAACTTGTTGTATGTATATTTGAAGAAGCCCAATAACCACTTGTTGCTTGAGTAGTCTCTAAAGCAGTTAAATAACTGGATTGGGAAGTTAATTCGTAAAGAATGGCATTTTGAAGTGCAGTTAAGGAAGGTCTTTCTTTTAACCAAGTAGGATCTGGATTTTTATTTCTTTTGTTTAAAGCAAGTAAAACATAAGCTGTTATTTCTGAGTCGCAAGTAGATCTATAAGTAGGACCCCAACAAGGAATACCAAGTTGAATATCCACAATTTTTTGATTGGTTTTTTCTTCTTTAATGAAATAATCTACTATCTTGCTATTGCTTGCTGTTTTTTTATTGATTAAGGAAAGTGTAGGGGGGGCTGTTAAGGAAGAACAGTCTATTTTTAAGTTATTATTAGTAGGGGTTATCATCTCCTCTTTTTCTACCTTAATCCAAGGAACATAGTCATTAGTATCTGGATTAAGAGTCAAGGTTTGATTTTTAGGTATGCCATTATTGATTAATTTACAAGTGCCAGCTTCATCTGAAATAAATTGGATTAGCCATTGTCCTGAAATATCTGAGGCAAACATGGTTCGAGAATTAATTAACCAAGTGGTGGCGGTTTCTAAAGTTTCAGATGAATCTCCTATTTCCTCTAAAGCCCAAATAGACAAAGCTACATTTTTATTGTTACAAGAATTTGAAGTCATGCAAGAATCTAAATTAGTTTTTAATTGAGAAATCGCTCCTGATAATCTGGTAGTAGAAGCAAGTTTCTCATTAATAGCTAATAAAGCTAAGGAAGAATCTTCAATATTGGAATATTTTCCATTATCGGCTTGGGATAGTAACCAATCTGTTTCTGTAGAAGCTTGAGTAGAAATAAGTAAAATTACAGAAATTAATGCGAGTAAAAGTATCTTTTTGATAGTATCACCTTTTGAGTTTATTTGTAGAAATTAATATATATATGTTTCTATATTTTAGAAGGATGGAAATTAAGGATTTAAAATTTTTAGCTAAAGGGAAGAGAAGTGAAGTTTACACTGGTTTCTTAGGTAAGAAAAAAGTTAGTGTTAAAGTGAGTCCTCGGGCTGGAATAGAAAGTAAATGGTTGAAGTTATTAAATAAACATAAAATCGGACCTAAATTTGTGAAAGTGTCTAAAAATGAGTTAATTTATGAATTTATTTCTGGGAAGAGGATTGGGGAATGTTTGAATAAGAAGGTAGTTAAGAAAGTTTTAATGCAGTGCAGGATTTTAGATAAATTAAAAATTGACAAGAAGGAGTTAACTAATCCGTATAAACATATTTTAGTTCACAAAGGGAAGGTTGTTATGATTGATTTTGAAAGATGTCATAAAGTAAAAAAGAGTAAGAATGTGACTCAGTTTGGGGAATATATAATGAGGAAAAAATTAGTTCCAAGAGTTAGTTTTACTAAATTACTGATAGAATATAAAAAAAATCAAAGTGAAAAGAATTTTAAGAAGATTTTGTCTTTCTTTTCTTAGGTTTATGTTTTTGATGAGCAAAGAATTTTCTTTTGGAGAAATTAACAGGATTTTTAGTGTTTGTGCAGTCTATACATTTAATACCCATATTTTTGTAGTAAGAATCGTTATCGCAATTGGGTGGAAGGACTTTGTCTATTTGTCTTTTGTGCCAGTTTAACTGAGATTGAATATAACCAGCATGTAAAGCTTGATAATTTTTGTTATTCCAATCAAGAACTATTTTTTCTACTTCTGTAACAGGATAACCAACGCTTTTAAGGAAATTAATTAAAATAAATAAAGCTCTTTTCCTGCCATCTTCTTTTACTCCTTTTAGGATTTGGTTTATACAAGAAGGGAAAAATTTAGTTGGAATGGCAGTCTTTAATTCTTCATAAATTTTGGATGTTTTTATTTCTTCAGGTATTTGGACTAAAGAAGGTTTTTTGTTAACAGTGTCGAAAGCTTGGATGACTAATTCAGAAGCTTCTTTTTCTGTAGTTTTTGGTAGAAAGGAAGTAGTGGTTTTTACATTTTCAATCCTAGCTTTTTTTAGATTAAATGAAGGTAAATTTTCTATTGAAATGGGAACTGAAATTAATCCTTTTTTTTCATTTAAAGAATAAGGAGCTCGATACATGTGTCTATTTGAAATTAAAATTGTGTCTATTTCAATTATAGAAAAGGGGTTGAATTCTTCATTTTCTAATAATTCTTCTTGGGGTTTGTTTACAGCTTTAGAAATTTCTTGTAGAGTGCTAATGTCTAAAATTTTTTCTTTTAATTGGGATTGGACTATATCTTTTAGATGGGCAGCTATAGCTCTGGGAGCTTCTGGAAATAGTAATTTGATGTCTTTTCCATTAACTTCCTTTGGAAGGGAGGAAAAGGGTACTCCCAAATGTATTCCTGATCCGCCTGAAAATTTTAAGCCTATATTTTTTATGTTATGGAATTGTAAGGCTTTGATTAACAAAGAAGCTGTTGTTTTGGCATAGTCTATGAATTTTGTATCTATATCTAAGATTAAATCCCAACCTATTCTTAATTTATCTAATTGGGGTTGAGTCATTCCCGGTTTTAATAATAAAGAATTAGACCAATGTTCTTCAGAAATATGGAAAGAGGTGGCTCCTTGTTTTGCTAATTCGAAAATATCATTTTCAAAACTTACCATATCTGGACGTTTGCCAAAATTTCCCAATCCGTATACAGCAGAAAATTCTCTATTCTGAGAAGCGTTTACAATGGCTTTTTGGATATCTTTTCTGGAATAAAATTCTAAAATGTCTGCCATAAACTGAGAAAAAAAGAAGTAATTTATAAGTTCTATTGTAATGAAATTTATTGTAGTTCTTGTTGTAATTGGTTAATCACTTGACCTATTTTTTGAATTTCAGATTGTAGTTGAGATATCATTAAAGTGATGTGTTTTTCTTGTTCTGCTATAAGTTTTTTAGCTTCCTTTACAGGTTTTTTTACCATTACTCCCGCCCCTACAGCCATCAAAACATCTTCAGGTTCTTTTAAATCAGCTTTAACCAGGACACCGGAAGATAAAGGACTTAAAAATTCTGAATCTTTTTTTAATTTAGAAATTTCTTTTAAACTTATAGATAAATTGGAAATATCCTTTTTTTGCTCTTCTAATTTGGCTAACTGTTGTTTATATTGTTCAAATTGATTATTTAAAATTTGAAATTCTAAAGCCTTTTTTTGTTGGTCTTCTTCCATGTTTAAATATTAAGAAATTGGGTTTTTAAGGTTTTTTATAAGAATCCCAGGGTTTCGTCAATTCGTTGTATTTCAGGTCCAGAAGTATCTTTACCGGTGATGAAACCATTAAAATTAGCGATTATTCCAGATTTAATGTAAGGAGTACCCATATTTACCGTACCTATGTCTGTTTTGACTTTAAAAAAAGCTTCAATTTGTTTAGTATTATCAGCGTCTCTGTGGACTAAACAACCCTTATTTGTAATGATTGCACAAGAACCAATTGTAGAAGATTCGGCGATTTCTAGTTTTTTAACTTTAAAGCCGTATTTTTTTAATTTTATAATGGCTTTTTCTTCTAAATTAGGATTAACTAAACAATTTTTTTTATTGATTAAAATATTATTACCCAAAGCAGTTAGATTGGTAGGTAAAATTAAGACTTTAACATTTGGAATTTTCTTTAAAGTTTCTAGTTCATCTTCTTGGATAAGTTCGGGAACAAATAAAAACTCTTCATTTCCAACACAAAAAACTCCAATTAAATTTGTATTGTGGATTGTGGTTTGATAAATTGGAACGTTTAGAGCTTCTTGGATCTGTTTAATTGAGGTGGAAGGTAGATTTTTAGGTAATATGCAATAAGTATCTGTGGCAAATCCAAATAAACCAACATTAGAATTGTTATGGAAATTAGTTTTTAAAATGTGCATAATTATTTTTTCTCAGTTTTTTTATCTTCTTTTTTTGATTTTTCTTCCTTTTTTTGAGAGGAATCCGTCCCTTTCATCCCAGCTTCTTTTTTGTCTTCTTTTATTTTTATTTTTCTTTGTTTAATAGGTCTGGGTTTAGCTTCCCTCTTTTTTCCTGTTTTAAGAATTTTAATTCCCAATTTTTCTAATTCTTTTTTTACAGCTTCAGAAGAAGCACCTTTCTTAATATCAAGTTTTTTATCTAAAAATTCTAAGTGTTTAATATTACATTTCTTTTTACGAACATTTCCGTCTATTAAAACAAACGCATCATCTACTATTTCTACAACTGCACAAAAATTTCCAGAATCCCGTCCAGCTATCTTTATAGCTAATTGTCCAACTTCTACCATTTTACATTCCTCGCTCTTTCAATTAATTTTTTTCTAGAACATTTAGAACATAAATTTGCAAATTTCCTAGATGGAACTTTTTTAGATTTTGATGTTTGTTTAAGTTTAGTGGCCCTAACATTTGGAATCCCTAATAAAGTTTTTCCACATTCGGGACATTTAGGTTTGCTTGGTTTACGTTTTCTATATCTAGTTAAAACTCTGGAAGCGGTTTTAACAAAAACCTTTCTTCTACTTCGAGATCTATGTTTTGGTGCTGTCATTTTTAGTGTACCCTTAATATTTTTCTTAACCCTATACTAAATACAATTGAAAATATAATGTAAATCCAAATCCAACTGTGGATTCCAAGGAAATTTAAATCTATCTCTGAATAAGTGGCTCTTAACCAGCTAAAGATGATCAAAATGGGAACTAAAGTTATTAAAGTAGGTTTGAAGCTGTTCATCATGTACTTCATGTTTTTTTCCATAGATTGTTTTTGAAGTTGCATTAATCTTTCTGTATCGTGTTTAGCTTCTTTCATTTGTCCTTGAAGTTCTTTTAATTCAGCCTTTAGAGATTTCATTAATTCTTGATCTGTAAAATATTTGTAAGCTACTGTGATTAAAGCTGTTAAAAGGAAGGAAATAATAATTAAGGCTCCTAAGGGATGCCAATTAATTAAAAATCCAAAAATTGCATTAAAAAAACCGTTTAACATTAGGCCATCATCCTCCTTAAGGCAGGATACATATCCATCATATGTTGTTGAGCTACTTCTTCATACAATCTATAAATAATCATAACTGTAAGCAAAATGCCTGTTCCAGATGTTAAAGCTCCTAAAAGATCTGCAAAAGCAGCTAAGAATCCCACTGTGATCGCACCCATTATAGTTAAAGGGAAAATATAACGGTTTAAAATTCTTTCTAAAACTCTTTCATCCCTTCTAAAACCGGGAATTTGTAAACCTGAAGCCATTATTTGTTTAGCTTGAGATTTGGCGTCCATACCAGCAGTTTGAACCCAAAAGATAGAGAATAAAACTGCGCCTGCCATCATAAATAAAGCATAAGTGAAAGCTTGACCAAAAATGGGCCAATTAAATGAACCTGAAGACCAGGCAGCAAATATTTCATTAACTAAATTAGGAGAAGTAACCCATTTTGCTAATCCTGAAATAGGGGTTTGTCCCTGGAATTGACCAAAGATATGTTGGGAAATCCAAACCATAACTCCTGAGGAGTTTTCGACCCAACCTTGCATTAATCGAGCCCATAATTGCAGATTGGCTATTAGGGCTGCCACTAAGATAACGGGAATATTAGAGGTATATATGAAACTTAAAGGCCATCTAACCCCATGTCCCCTAACCCTTCCAAAAGACAAGGGAATTTCTACTTTCATAGCTTGGGCATAAACTACCATCCCAAATACTACGACTGTGGCTACTATTGTAGATAAAGCTAACATGGCCCCCATGGGATTTCCGGATGCTAAAGATCTTAAAAATACCCAAATTTGTCCAATCGGGGCTTGGCCTGTACCGAAAGCCATAACTCCAGCTTGGGTTAGAGGTGATAGGGCTCTTACAAAGATTCCTGCTGATACATTGGCTGCAATGAATAAGGAAATACCAGAACCGAATCCCCATTTATTGATAACTTCATCCATGAATAAGACAATTAAACCACCCAATGTTAATTGAGCGATTAATAACATTTGTATAAATCTAAATTCAGAAGGGGGCAAGGCTGCAGAAGGTGCTAGACCCCCCATTAAAACATAAATACCCGCTTCAAAAACAATAAAGAAAATAGCTAAAGCTTTTTGTAAACCTTGAAAAAAAACTCTACCTTCGTGTGTGTTGGTGTCGAGTTTTAAAATACCAGATCCTTTAAGCAATTGTAAGACAATAGAAGCTGTTACAATAGGACCAATACCTAAAGAAAGTAGAGAACCAAAACTGGCTCCTAAAATAACAGATAAAAATTCAAAATTTTGTAGGGCATTTTCTCCTAAACCATACAAAGGTAAAACAGAGAGAATGAAGAATAAAACCAAGATAATTAAGGTCCACTTTAATTTTTCTTTAAAAGGGAGCTTTTTTTCTGTAGGTCCTTTAATTTCAGGTAGGTTAGATAAAAGGCCTTTAAGAGAATCCTTAAGAGACAATTTGGCCCCCTGCAGCTTCTATTTTTTCTTTAGTTTTTTTAGAGACCGAACCCAAGATTTTATATTTTTGAGTAGGTGTTCCAGCTGATAACAATTTATTAATTTTTAATTTTTTAAAATCTACTTCCAAGAAACCTTCTTTTTCTGTAAGTAATTTTTCAGCTTTTAATTTTTCTAAGTGAGTTTCTAAGAATGAAATATTAACGCCCTTTGAAGGTTTTCGAGTTTTATTTACAAAACCTTGTTTACCAAAGTAGTCTTTTCCAAATATTTTGAAGATTCTTTGTTTATGATGATGGGCCCTTTTTCCAGAACCAGCTAGGCCTCTTCCACCCCGGTTTCCAGCTCCTCTTCTCTTCTTTTTAGAACCCCCACCATGAGTATGAGAACCCCGGTATTTTACAACTTTTTTTCTTTTTGTGGTTGTCATTTTAAATCATCCTATTAAGTAAATCATTAATTTTTTCTTTTCTGTAACCCAAGACACCACCTAAAGAGAATGGAACTTTAATACCCTTACGTTCAAATCCTTTTCTCGGTGGAGATAATCTGAAAAAGAATTTTAATCCGGGAACATCTTTTAAGGATTTTTTAGATTCAAAAAATTCTTTAGTGAATATATCAAAATCGGAGTTACCTTTCTTTTTTAAATATTCAGGAGTGATTCTTTTCTTTCCAGCCAATCTGCCCCTCTTTTCTAATAAAGATTGGAATGTTTCTGGAGAGATTTCACCCCAAGTAACATAATCTTTTACTTTAGTCAACATTCCAATATACTGGGGAGTGTTATCTATAATGATAGCGTAATTTTTCTTGTAAAGTCTAAGCAATTTGAAAGTATCTCTAATCTCTCTCTTCAAACCGAGACTTCCCCTAATCCTAATCACTGCTATCTTTTTCTTTTCCATCCTGTTTTATTTCTCCTTCTGTATAAGCTAATTTTTCAAGGTGTTCAGGTTGAATCTTAACTTTGGATAAGTTTTGTAAAGCATCAAAGCAAGCTTGTAAAAGATTAATCTTGATTTTAGTTTGACCAAAAGTCTTAGAATAAATATCTTTAATTCCGGCCAAAGTTAATAGTTTCTTACATTGATTTTCGATACATAACCCCACTCCCTTTGGGGCAGGCATTAGTTTGATTTTTACTGAGCCACATTTACCTTCAACTGCAAAGGGTATAGAGTTTGTGTCTGGAACCCCTTCCCAGGATCCACATCCCCGTACAATTCTGATTAAATTTAATTTGGCTTGTCTTAGAGCTTTTTCTCTGGCAGGCATAGTTTCCTTAGCTTTACCTTTGCCCAACCCAACATAACCATTTTCATTACCAACGGCAATCATTGTGGTGAATTTGGGTTTGTTTCCTTCTTTGGTTTTCTTTTGAGTCTGTCTCCAAATACTTCTTTTTCCACCACCAAATTTACCTTTAGATTGACCAATTTCTATGAATTCAGATTCTAAATTAGTTAAAAGAGCATCTACTATTTCCGATTCTAAGATTTTTTGACCCGAATTTGTGATTTCCTGTAAGGATTTAATTTCTCCTGCTTTGACCTTTTTACCCAGCCCAGTCTTAGGTTTCCAAGCTTCCTTATCAAATTCCCTTTTTGCAACTCCTCTTGGAGGCTCATTTTTGCTTTTATTTACCATTTTTCTTTCAAAATTTTCTCCTTTATTTCTTTAAATTCAGATTGTTTCTCTAATTTTTTTTTTGGAGGCAAAACTTCTTTGGAGTGAGGAACTTCAAGTTCAGCATCTAAAACTCCTTGTAAAGCAGCATAGAGAACAGAACCTTTGATGGAAGGGTTTAAACCAAGATCCAAAACAGCTGTTTCTATGTTTTTGGATTTAGCTTTTAAACCCCCAATTAATCCTGTAAGATAAGCAGAAGAGACATTCCCTTTATGAGATTTCCAACCCAATTTTTTTAATTGATTGGAATGGGTGGAGATAAGAACCTTATCTCCAGTCGGGATATAATCTATAAATTGGATTGAAACATTATTAAGAGATTTCCGAATAACTAAACGGGGTTTTTGATATTTTAATAAATTCAACCGTTTATTATAATCTGTTTTCCCTTCTCTTTTCCGTCTGAATAATGTTTTTTTAGGCATTTTTCTTAAATAAGTTTTTTTCTTCCAGGTATAATTTGATGTGTCTTTTATTTCTGAAGAATCCCCCTTTAGCTTTGTCTAAAAGATTTTTGTAAACCAAATTTTCGATTAAGTTCTTTTGTTTTAATTCTCTGATGAGCTTTCTTTGAGTTCTTATTTTAGCCATCCAATTTTCTTTTTTGGATAATCTGGCTGTTTTTTTACCTCTTCTAGCTCCAGGTCCTTTTTGATTTCCTTTTCTTTTTTGAATTCTTATTTTTCTAGCTCTAGATCTGGATTGAGAGGGTGCTTTTTTGATTTTAATGAATTTACCTGCGATTAGAGATCTTATATCGGATTTAGTGATAGCTTCTTTTATCTCGGTTAACTTTTCAGGGTCAAACCAAACTTTTTTGGTTCCCACTTTCAAAAGTTGTCCTGCAATCCGTTTTTGAGTTGTGAATTTCATTTTTGTTTAGGTGCGTTTGCTCTTGCAATTTGGGTTGTTTGTTTTTGAGGTACATCCTTTGGTTTTTCTTTTACTTCTGGAAGTCCTTTGGTTTTGTCTTCGATTTTTTCCTCTTTTTCTTCTTCTTTAGTGTCTTTAGTTTCCTCGGCTTTTTTCACTGCTTTTTCTTTTTCTTTTTTCTTTTGGGTTTCCTTTTCTTTCTTTTTTTGTTTCTTTTTTTCAAAAGATTCTGTTGTTCTTTTGATGAAAGCTTCAGTGTCCTTTATGTTTAAAACTTGAAGATCCAGTTCTTTGGCTTTTTTCAAAATTTCTAATTTCTTTTTTAATCCTAATTTAGTTGAAAGTAAAATTGTTGCATTTTTTAAGGAGGATAAATCCTGGAGATTATTAACCAAATGAATTCTCTTTCCAGATACTAGGTGGCGATTGGATTTGGGAGTTCTGAAACCTTGAGAAGGTTTTTTTCTATGTCCGGCTTTATTTAATCTTAGCTTAGAATGTCTACCTCGGGGCTTTCTCCATTTCACTCTCATACCTTTTGCCTTGTTCGTATCTTGTCTTAGGAATTTCATTTTATTTCCTTCCCAGCTTTTTCAATAATATAACAGCCATCTTGGAATACTCTTTTATCAAAACCGGCTCTGCGTGTGGCCAATTCTATATTGGCAGCAGATTGACCTACTTTTTCTTTATCAAAACTGGAAAGTGTGATTATATCTCCCTCTATATTTACCTCGACCCCAGATAGGATTTTGGCTTTTCTAGGAACTTTTTCTCCCATGAAATTATTTATGACAAGGGTATTGTCTTCATTTGCTAAGGTCATAGGGAAGTGTCCAGAACAGACTTTTATTTTGTAAATGAAACCTTCCCGAATACCCTTGATTAAGTTTCGAACATGAGCTTGGAAAGTTCCAATCATAGTTTTGTCCTTTTTTGTAGCATTCTTGATTGAAAGGGCAACTTTATTATCTTGGACAGAAGTTGAAAGCGAAGGATAAAGAAGGGTTTTTTGATTCTCTCCTTTAGGCCCTTTAACTGTTAAAGTCTTATCTTCTATCTTAACTTCAACACCTTCCGGGATTTCAATTTCCTTCTTTATTTCTTCTAATCTCATCTTAATAAACAAAAGCTAAGAGTTTGCCTCCTATGCCTTTTTTTCTAGCTTCTTCGTGAGCCATGATTCCCTGTGGAGTAGAAATGATAAGTAAACCAAAGTTTTGAGCCGGCAAGAATCTTTTTTCAAATTTTTCAAAACCATCTTTTCTTACACTAAATCTTGGTTTAATAACTCCACATTTGTTGATTTTACCTAAAAGTTCTAATTTGAGGGTCTCTCCTTGATTGGTTTTGGATAGAGCATATTTCCCAGCATAATTATTTTCATTCATAATATCTAAAACTTTTTTAATTACCTTGGATGTTGGAGATATCTCTAGCTGTTTCTTTCCAGTTTTTTCATAGTCCATTATTTTGGACAATGCAGTTGATAATGTGTCATTTAGTGCCATCTTAAGAATACCTCTTGAAACCGATTTTAGTTGCTATATCACGGAAACATTGTCTGCATAAATTCAACCTATACTTACTGATATGTGCACCTTTTCGGCCACATCTTTTACATTTTTTAGAACCTCTACCGAAACTTCTTTTTTGAGGTTGATTATGTTTCTTAAATTTGTTTAATTTAGTAGTGTTGCCTTTCAATTGTTTGAATATTTTTGTGTAATTTTTAGATGTCATTTTATTCAGCTCCTACCTCTGTTCCGAATTTAGATTTTAGGAATTCGATTGTTTCTTCTTTTGTAATTAAATGAGAAGCAGGAAGTTTTCTTTGTTGGAGTTTCCTTTTTTTAACTCTGAAACCAGGCCTTTCTAGGGTGGCTGTTACCCCTAATCCAATCATCCCTATTTCAATATCATATTTTGTATCGGGAACAGTAATATATTCTGGAACTCCAAAAGAAATAGTACCTGGTCCAATTTTTTTAGGATCGATTTTATTTCCAATAGCTTCCAACATTCGTTTGAAAGTAGCTTCTTGATCTTTTCTTAGAGTTACTTTGGCTCCAATAGTTAATCCGAGTCTGATTCCCCAAGTAGGGATTCTTTTCTTGGCCTTAGTAGAGATTGGTTTTTGATCCGCTATACTATTTAGTAATTTCAAAGCTTTGTCCAGTTTAGCTCCAGCTTCACCAGTCCCAATACTCAAAGTGACTTTCTCTATCCGGATTTCTTTCATTTTATTCATTCTTCAAATTCAAAATGGGTTTGGTTTTTCCAATAACAAAAACATAAGATTTAGGTATGTCTACTTTTTGATCATTAAGTTCTAAAAGAACATGTTTGTTCAAAGGGGTTTTTTCATGAATGGTATTGATTTTAGCTATTTCTCCAAGATGTTTACCTTTAGCGATATAAACTAAAGCTCCTTTTTCAAATGAAATATGATCTTTTACTTTATCTTTGTCTAAGACAAGAACATCGTTTGTGTTGTATTTATTTTCGTCTATTAATAAATTAAAACCATTATGGAAATTTAATTGTATTTTTTTATTTTTTAAGAGAGTTTTATTCAATATTTTATGGGGGAAAATGTTTTCTTCTCCTTTTGGAACTTTAACCAAAGTGAATCTGCCTCTGCTGTTATAGGTAAGGCGATAAAAGTCTTTATTTTGAAGACTAACAACATCAAACAAACCTACGGGGAATTTAGAACTTTTTACAGGCTTATTATTTACTAAAACAGCTCTTTGATTAATAACTTCCCGGGTTTCTTTTGCAGTTTTAGTGGCTTTTAAAAGTTTTAAAACTAAGGAAATAGATAAAGATTCTACTAATTTATGTGCACCAGGGTTAGGTCGAGTAATCCAAACTGTGGATTTTCTTTTTACAGGCCAGGATTTTGGTGCTGCAAGTAATTTAAGATGTCTTTTTGGCATTTTTTCTCTCCAATATTTTTTGTCTTTCTTTGTCTTCCAAATTTAAAGTTGTGATTAGGATGTTTGAGGGGTTTATTGGATAAGGAACTTTAGAACCATCTTTTTTTATTATTTCAGCCCCTTCGATTAAAGCTTTTGAAGTCTTTAAAAAGACTTTTTCTATTTTGCCCATGTGATTTTTGAATTGTCCACGTAAAATCTTAACTGTGTCTCCTTTTCGGATTGGAAGATTTCGAGTTCCATGTTTTGTGATTAATTCTTTAGATAAGTGTGAAGATAGGAATTTATGTTTAACATGTAAGGGAGCACTATGTCTATACTTTCTTTGTTTTCTTATTTGGCTACTTGCCTTCCATGCATTACTAAATTGTCTTTTCATTTTAAACTATGATTGAGGCGATTTTTCCAATCCCGGTCCATTTTTCAGCAGCCTCCTTCGCTACAGGTCCTTTGATTAAGGTACCTTTTGGATTTCCTTTTTCATCTTTCAAAACAACAGCAGCATTATTCTCAAATTTAATCCTGGTGCCATCGTGTCTTCTATATTCTTTCTTTTGTCTGACAATGATGGCATTTACTTTTTGTTTTCTCATTTCGGTGTTACCTGTTTTAACAACAGCGGTAATAAAATCTCCAACACCAGCAGCTTGTCTTTTTCCTTTTGCAGTTTTGTGACCTTTTACAGAGATAATGTAAATGATTTTAGCTCCGGAATTATCACAAGCTTCCAGCTCTGTATGCAAAGGTAAGGCCCTGGTTATGTTGGATTTAGTTGCTTTCATTTTTTACTATGATAAAATGTTTTGTTTTGCTTAAGGGACGACATTCTTTTACGATTACTCTGTCCCCTTCTTTGACTTCCATTTTATCTGGAACGTGAGCCATAACAGAACTTTTTCTTTTTTCATATCTTTCATATTTCTTGATAAGATGGGTTCTATCCCATTCTACTTTGGCTGTTTTTTGCATCTTTCGGGATGTTACAATGCCTGAAAATGTTCTTCCATGCAGACTGATTTTAGTTTCTGGTTTTTTTGCTTTCATTTTAGTTGTTTTTTGAGTCTATCCTCGGGTCGACCTACCAAAAGACTGCCTTTGATTTCGATTGTTTTTTTATTCATTTTGATTTTGAATTTTGATTGTGATTTAATGATTTTTTTTCCGTTATCCAAGATGAACATATTTTGAGTCTCGTCTACAATTTTTCCTTTTAATCCTATCAAGGATTTGTTTCTGGAATCTATGATTTCGAGGTCTGAGCCTATGAACTCATACTTGACCATATTTTTTACATTCATTGTATTTTGATGGATTCTGGATTAAATCCCATTTTTACGAGCTCTTGTTTGACTTTTTCCGCATGGTCGCCCTGCAATTCGATTTTATCGTCTTTTACAGTTCCGCCGCATGCAAATTTGGACTTCAACTTTTTTCCAAGATCTTTGATGTTGACTTCTTTCTTGTTTATCCCTTCAATCAAAGTCGAAATCTTCCCAAATTTTTTCTTTATTCTTTTAATTTCGATGATTTGGGTTTCTTTAGTGATACTCTCCCAAACACCAAGCTCCTTGGGTAATCCCGTTATCGGATCAATTTCTGGCACTTTTGGTTTTTACCTCCTGTTCTTGTTTTTTTGATAATAAGGTATTAATTTGAGCGATAGTTTTCTTTATTGCACGAACTTTTCCGGGATTTTCCGGGGGAGTACCTGTTGAGATTTGGGAGTTGTATTTCATTAACTCTCGTTTCAAATCATTCAACTTGGTTTCTATTTCACTCGCCTTTATCTGTTTTAGTTCCTTTATTTTCATCTTTCTTTTCTACTTTCTTTTTTTTCTTCGCAGTTTTTTTGATGGCTTTTTCTTTTTTTTCTTTGGTAGCCATAATTGTTTTTGTTTCTGCTTCAACGTCTCCTAATTTAGTTTCTTCTTCAATTACTTGTGGAGATTGTTCTACTAATGTGATTTTGTCTGGCAATTCTATTCCTGGGGGCATAATACTCACCGAAATTCCTACAGATCCGGCTTTTAAGTGAGCTACAGATTCTCCTTTTATGATTGCAGTATCTGAAATATGACCGCATTTTTTGAGATAACCATCAATAAAACGCCAAGTTTTAGATCTGGCACTTGGAATTTTTCCATTCATAACAATTTCAGATCCTAAAGCTCCAGCATCCATTATGGATTGTAATGTTCGATAACCCGTGGATTTGAAAGTTGTAGGACCATATCTTTCTAAAGAGTATGCAATTTTTTCAGCAACAGATTGGGCATCTAAGAAAGGATGTTCCACTTCTCCAATTTCTATTTGAGGATTTTCAAGTTTGAATTTATTTTTTAATGTAATAGTGAGTTTTTTGATATTTTCTCCTTTTCTACCCACAACCAAACCTGGGCGAGTAGTATAAATCGTGATTTTGTCCCCTAAAGGTGTTCTTTGAATTTTAGTATGACTATAGCCTGTTTTCATAAATTGTTCTGCTATAAACTCACGTATTTTGAACTCTTTCATTTTCTGTGATAAGATATTTCTTTCAATCATTTTTTTGTAACTTCTTTAGTTTCAGTTTTTTTTGTTTCTACTTTTTTTGCTTCTGTTTTTGGTTTTTCTTTAGCCTTTTTTTCTAAAGATTTTAAAATCATTTTGATATGTGTTCTTTTTGTTTTACGTCTTCTTTGTCGACCATAATGCCAATTCCTAGAGGATTGACTTGCAATAACCTCTGATATTTGGAATGGGGCAGACATACCTTTAACTTCGGCATTAGCTTCTGCAGTCCCAATTAATTTTAAAATTGCGGAAGTAGCTTTTAGAGGATATCTTCCTGAAGCAATTTTACCTTTTTTATGCCCTACACCTTTATTGAATCTCCTGTAAGGAATTGCGATTTTTTGTTCCATAACTTGTTCTAACAATTTTCTGCTTTTTTCTGTGGTTTTGCCCCTAATAAAACTGCAAATTTCTACCGATTGTTTGGTTGAAATCGGTAATGATGTGGCTATTGCTACGGCTTCCATTTTTATCTCACAGATACTGCTGCACTAGATTTTGTAGCTCCTACTCCCGGAGCAGAATGTGCTACAGATTTTCTAGTTAAGGCGAATTCTCCCAAGTAATGCCCAATCATTTCGGGCTCGATTTTAATTTGAGTATATTCCTTACCATTATAGATAAAAATCATTTTACCTACCATTTCAGGTATAATGATAGCATTTCTAAGATGGGTTTTAACTGGTTTTTTAGAAACCTTGAGATTTTCTAAAAGTTTTTTCTGTTGAGGTTTTAAACCACGTGCTAAAGACCTTCGAGATCTGGCAGGAAGTAAGGCAACGAATTCCTTTAGACTAAGTTTTTGTAACTCTTCTAAAGTTTTTCCCCTATATGTAAATTCTTTTAGTGCCATTATTTATTTCTCCCTGTGTGTTTAGGTCTTAACATTCCAACTTTTCTTCCAGGTGGTGAGTTTTTAGGTGCGATGCTAGAATGTTTTCCACCGTAAGTAGGTCCGCCTCTTCCAGAACCAAATGGATGATCTGTTGCATTCATGGCTCCAGCTGCAGTTCTCGGATATAATTTATTTCGGGCTTTTTTCTTATGATAATTTCTTCCAGCTTTATAGAGGGGTTTTTCTTTTCTGCCAGAGCCAGCTATGACTCCAATTGTAGCTCTACATTCTGGATTGATTTCTTTTCTTTTTTGAGATGGTAATTTTATGGTAATTTTATTTTTTAATTTAGAAACAACTTTAGCAAAACCACCTGAGGTACGAACTAATTTTCCTAAATCTCCAGGTCGGGTTTCTATGTTATAAATAGAAGTTCCTTCCGGAATGTTTTTTAAAGGTAGGGTATTTCCGGATTTAACAGTGGCTAAAGCGCCAGTTGAAATTTGTTGATTAACCTTTAATTTTTCTGGAGCAATTATGAATCCTGTTTGGTTAGTTTCATATTGAACCACTGCTAAAGGGGCGTAATGACCAGGACATTTGAAGATATCCTTGACTGTGCCATTTATAACACCTTTTTGTTCTTTATCATCTAAAGGTCGGTGAGTAGGTTTACCTGCGAATTTATGTGAAGGAGACCTATAAGTAGGTCCACCGTGTCCACGTTTTTGTATTATAATTCTTTTTGCCATTTTACATTAATCCTAATTCAGTTGCAACATCAATTGCCTGATTTTCTGGTGATAGGCGAACATAAGCTCTTTTTTCTCCTTTTGGAGTATGTAAAGTTGTAACTTTCAAAACTTTAACTTTGAAAAGTTCTTCAATTGCTTTTTTTATTTCGGTTTTTTTGGAATTCTTAGCTACCCTAAACAACAATTTGTTTTCTGTTTCCATTAATCTAACCGCCTTTTCAGTGGTTAAGGGATTTAAGATTGTTTTGTAGGAATCACTCATTTGCTTTCTCCTTCTTTAAATAAACAGGACTATTTGTGAATAATTTTTCTTTCTCTAATCTTTCTAAAGCAGATTCAGACCAAATAACCAGTCTACCGGGTGTAGTCCCCGGAGCTAAAATTTCAGCATTTATCTTGTCTATAGGTGAAAACTCTATCCCTGGAAGATTTTTAGAAGCTTTTTCTAAAGGACCGACCTTAGCTGTAATGATTAAAGGTCCTTTTTTTGTTTTGTATTTTCTATTCCTTTTTGTGCCTTTACCTGCGCGAATAGTTTTCTTGGATATTCTTTTTAATTCAGATTCTAAACCTAATTTTATTAATAAATCTTTAAGTTGTTTAGTTTTGTTGAAAGTTTCTATTTTAGCTTCAGTAATTAATGGAAAGACCTTTGGTAATTTGTGTCTAACCGAAACTAAATCAGAAGATAGGGTTGCTGAAATAGCGGAACGGATAGCTTTTCTTCTTTCTTTTTTATTTATTTTAACTTCAAAGTTTTTTTCAGGTTTGGAAGGATGGGCTTTTCGACCACCCTTTGTACCGGAAACAAAAGCACCTTCATAACTAAATTGTGTACCTCTGCGCCACATAACTTTTCTTGGAACTCTGGACATGCCTCTTCCGTAACCCCCACGATAATCTTTCCTTCTTCTAGATAAGTTGGCAGAAGATCTCATCCCGGCGGTTTTAAGAGCACCGTATTTTTGACGCTTATTTTGTTGAAGAACTAAAACAGCTCGTTTGATTAGATTTTCATCCACAGGTTCATCAAATTGTTTGGGGAGTGCTATAGATTTAATTTCGGTTCCTTGGATGTTGTATAGTTTTGCTGTAGTCATTGTATAACCTCTTGCGTTAGACCAGGTGAATTTGCTCTTACCGGTTCTCTTAGTCTTATGAGTCTTTTCTTGGGTCCTGCAATGGAACCTTGTAATAAAAGATAATCCAATTTTACTAAACCATATTTTTGGATTCCTTCAACAGGATTAATTTCCTCTGGCTTGGAAGATATCTTCAATAATAATTTATTGTATTCAGTTCGGATATGATAACCTGTTTGACCTGCATGGGCTATTCTATACATGGTGTGTTGTTGTTGATTCCAAGGCCCTAAACTACCTGCGCCCCTTTTAGTTTTTTCAGATTTTTTAGCTCTTAAAGAAACACCAAATCTTTTAACAGGTCCTTGAAAACCTTTTCCAATTGTAACAGCCACAGCATCTACAAATTGTCCTTCTTTGAAAACATCTGAGGCTTTAATTTCTTTTTCCAGAGATTCTTTTAAAAATTCTGGAGTAACATCTTTAGAGAAAGCGATTTCAAAAATTTCTGGTTTTTTCTTTAAAGAAACCAATTTGGGTTGAGTATAAACTTGTAAAGTTACTTTATCGTATTTATCTGGTAGAATGGACACTGTCCCCTTCACCCTTTCTTGTTTTTTCTTTTTAGATAAGTTGGTTTTTCGAGATAATTCTTTATTGGTTTCTTGAGAAGTTGAGATTTCAGAAAAAAGTTTTAAGCCATCATCAGTTTGTTTGTAGAAGCGAAGAGAAAGAGGTTTTAGGGGTGGACATTCTAAAATCGTCACCGGGACAGAAATGATTTGACCTTTTGTAGCAGATTCAGAATTGTCTCTTAATCTAATTTGAGTCATGCCAGCTTTGTAACCTGCGAACCCGAGTAATTTAGTTCCAACTACCTCTGGCCAGGTCTTGATGCGAGGATAGATTCTCTTTGCTCGCTTTCTGGGCCAAAATTGCATACTTCCATGTCTTGGATGATGTCTTTTAGCCATGTTTATTATTGCATCCTTTTCAGGGTGTGCAATCGTTTTTGTGACTTCCCGTCACGTCACTGCGAAGAATAGAGCGAAATGTTTTTTTGCCTTTCTAGGCAACGCCTTATTCTCAAAAGGGTAAACATTGAGGAGAAAAATCGCTTTATAAGATTAACGGTCAGTTCTTTTTCTAAAAATAGCTATTAAAATTAGGGCTAAAATGGCACCTAAGAAATTCATCCCAATATCAAACCAATCAAAAGTTCTACCAGGTACATAGTATTGATGGATTTCATCTAAAAAACCATAAAAAGTGGTGGAAAAAACTACCAGGAATTTTGAAGGTGTTTTTGTATGAGTTAGAGCCCTGTATATAAATAGGGCTAAAATAGCATAAATAAAGATGTGTTGTAAGTGAGGTCCTATGGAAAAGATGGTTGCAAAATAAGAGCTCGTGGGTATAGTGGGTTGGGAAGATAAATAGAAAATAAAAATTAACCAAATATAGACTGGAACCCAGTATTTTAATTGATATTTCCAAAATGAAGATTTCATAGAATTGTATAAGGGGGAAATTTTAAAAGGTTATTTCATTTTTTTAGTGATGTCAATGTTTTCCTTGCATTTTTGACATTGGAACCTTACAGCCTTAATGGCTTGTTTTTTGCCAGTTTCTTCATTTAATCTTTGATAGCCTTTCCATTTGAAAGGAAATTGTACTTCTCCTGAATGTTGACAATGAGGACAAGTATATTTAACATTTATCTTAAGAGTATCTTCATATTCTTGTTTTTCTACAGTATGATTACATTCGGGACAGATATATTCTGTAGCTCTTATTTTGGGCTTACCTGTTTTTTCATCTTTAGGTTTACCCATTAAAGCCTTGCCACATTTTGGGCATTTTTCTTTTAATACCCAGGCCTTTGCTTTCCCTTTCCCTATAAGTCTATTTGAGAAATAAACGCACTCATCCATAGATTTGGGTTCTTGTAATGTCATAGAGAATTAAGAAAAAAAGCCATTTATAAATTATTTGATTGTATCGTTATCGCTTTGTTCAGTGGGTAGCCAATCTTGCTTAGTTGCTTCTCCGGTTACTTCTTTAAGATTGCTTCCTAAATTGGTTAGCCAACCAGTAAAATCCTTTACAAAAGAAGTCCTATCTTCTGGATTTTCCTTTAAGTCATAATCATTGTTTTTAATTATTAAATAACCCCCTACAATAAGAAAGATTGTGATGATTAAAGCTATTTTTTTCATGAATATTTAGAAATAAGAGGATGTATATAAATTTTAGGTAATTTTTTAAGCTAAATTTTCTAGGATTTTAATAAAGCCCTATGATCCAGCGGTCAAAGATACGACCCTCTGGAGGTCGAAACCCAGGTTCAAATCCTGGTAGGGCTAAACTCTTACTTTTTAGAAAAAAGTAAGTTCAAAAAGAAAAAAACATTTACAAAAACCCTATTCTAGTAGTTTTAACCCTTCCTTATATTCGTCCAAATTTTCTGTGGATTTTATCCCTGCACTAGTAGCCTTTTGCATCATTTCGCTAATAGTTATTCCTATGGATTCGGCAGCTTTATCTATTGAACATTTACCTTGTTTATAGAGTTCTAAGTATTTGTTTAGTAAAAACTGTTTTCTTTTTTTCATCTTTTAAAGGAAGTGTAGAAGGTTTTTAAATCTTTTTTAATTGAATTAAATGATGATTAGGCGATTCTTCTGGCTTGTGCCCTTATCTCTTCTTCATGTTCTTCAATATATTTTCTTAATTTTTCTTCGGTTAATTTTGGATAAAAAGGATATCCTCTCAATAACTTTCTGCAGTAAAGTAAGCTAATTCACAATTATCGACATAACCTGCCCAGAATTCTTCTCCCATAACTTCAATTCCTTCTTGATTAATTAGGGGGGTATGCCAAGCAACATTACTAAAACCATTTTCATAAAGCTTTCCTTCCATGGTTTCTTTGCTAAAATAATTGCTTTGTAATGAACAAATGTAATCTTCCTGATTATAGAGATTAATATCAATTAAAGACCCATCCGTATAGGAATCTACTTTTTTTGTGGCTCCGAATTTCTTTGTTAATTCTGGAGAACATCCTGTTGGCATATCTATTAATCCGATAAAACGGCCCCTAACTGAACGTGAAATATTTCCTATCACTTGAGACAGTTCTTTTGGGTTTTTAGGATAATTAAGTACAAAAGGAGCCATGGCTACATTGCCCAACGGTAGAGCATCATGAAAAATATCCCTTCTCATATAAACGGTGTTAGGAGTTTGGTTAGTTTGCGAAAGCATTGCAGATGAGTTGTCTACTCCTATGACTAATCGAGGATAGTGTTTTGCTAATTCCTGTGTGAAAAAACCGTCCCCACACCCCAGATCAAGCACAGTGCTATTCTCCAGGGGACTAGCAAGACGTACCAGAGTTGGAAGCATACTATACTTTTTATCCGGTTTCTCGTGAGAGAGTTTATACTGATCTGTTATTTTATCAAAGTTATTCATACAATTTTTGAAAAAAAGCTAATATTTATAAGTGAGTACTCCTATTTAGGAGAACATGATTAAAGAGACTCTCCAATTATTCGGTCTTAGTGAAAATGAATCTAAAGTTTACGAGTTTCTGCTTCAAAACCCAGATTCTAGTGGAACCAAAGTAAAGTTAAAAACAGGGGTAGCTAATTCTCAAGTATATGAAATTCTCGCAAAACTAGTTAAAAAGGGAATTGTTACGTATAAAAAAAACACCAAAGGCAAAATCTACAAAGCGCATGACCCTTCTATTCTAAATGACATCATGGAGGAAAGAAAGCAAAAAATTGCGGCGAAAATTCCTTATTTGAAAAATCTTTACAATGAAAAAGGAGAACAAACAGATACTGCGGTTTATGAAGGATTTCATGGTTTCAAAACAGCCATGTATGCCTTGGCTAATGAATGTCCGGAAGGTGAAACCATAAATATCATTGGTTTTTCAAATCAAGTTTATAAAAATGAAAAATTAGCAGCAGTATTGAGAGATGTGAATAAGATTTCAAAAAGTAAAAATCACAAGTTTAGAATGATTTTAGATAATAGAGATAATGAATTTATTAAACAACGAAAAAAAGAGGGGATTTCTAATTTGAGATTTATGGGAGATAATTTTAAAAGCCCTGCTTCAATCGATATTTTTCAAGATAAAGTATATATTTTAATGTGGGACCAAACTCCTTATGTGTTCACTATTAAGAATAAAAATATTGCAGAAGGATTTAAACATTATTTTGAGTTTCTTTGGAATATGGCAAAAAGGTAATTATTAAATATCTCCGTAAAAAGGCTCTTATCAAAAAGCGCCAATAGTTCAACGGTAGGACGTAGCCTTCCCAAGAAGCTTTTTAAAAAAAACCTTTATCAAAAAGTTCAGAAAGAGGCTGAGATCGGGGTTCAATTCCCCGTTGGCGCAATTTAGAAATATTATTCTCTTAACATCCTTAGTTGGGCCAGATTTTCGGCATAACCATATAAATGGAGGCCTTTACTTTCCACAATCATTTCTCCATCTTCAACACCAATTTCACTTGCCATATATTCTTTCAAGGTTTGAATTCCCGCAAGATTAGCAGGTAAACCCCCCCACAAGTCCCAAGACCTAAAATAAACAGCAAAATGTAATTCATCATCCAAGATTCTAGTATCGATGGATCTTAAACAAGGAGGGTCTTTTAATGCCCTATCTGTAGGTTCCGCAACTTGAAGAACATTTTGGTTGTTTCCAAATCCGGATTCCTTGTAAGTATCTATTGTCCATTCAATTTGATTTAAGTAGGTTTGACCATCTTCCTTAAACACAACCCTTCCATCTACTTCCCTCCTTTCGATAATTTCGTTAACAGGATTTTTATCTTTGTCTTCCTGAGACACATTTGGAGGTGATGCTTGTTCCCACCATGTCAATTTATCTCCATCAATTCGAGCTTTTGTAAGGCGTTCACCATAAGTATAGGATTCTCCCTTTTCTTTGCGTGAGGTCATTATATATTCAATATAACTCCTTGCGGGAGATCCATCTTTTTTGACATGGGTAGGTCCTCCATAAACATAGTCTACACTAACTGGATTAGGGATACCTATTGCAGAAGGGATATCGGGAAGGATATCTTGAGTGCCACTTCCATGACCTGGATCGAGAACATGTCCTATGAAATAATCATATTGAAGTCGGGTGTCTCCCGGATAAGAGCGTGTCTAACAATTCCTAAAAACTCTTGAGTTAATCTCATCAAGAGTTTCACTTGATAAACAAGAACTCTTACAGCAGTTCTTGTTTGAGTAACTTGGATATTAATTGTCTTAAATCTATCTCCAAAATAATTTGTCAGACTTCCAAATACACTTTCTCCTCTACCCCTTTGCCTATAACCCAATCGATTCTCAAATTTATTATACAATTTTCTGGCTTTCTTACGATGGTACCCTTTCCAACGAGTACTATTAGGACAAACAATGGGTTCATACCCTTTCTCAAACATAACTCCAATAGAAGCATTATCATCATAGCCTGCATCAGCATATAACTTTCCCGATCCAGGATCAATTGCTTCACTTACAGGAGCTTTCACACTTCCTGTAAGGAAGCTTATCCCAATGGGATAAACTGTTTCTTCGCTAATGCGATTGAAGAGGTGGAAGATCATATCCTCTTTAAACCAACTGGTAAAACTTGTAGCATCTATCACAGTAAATTGCTGTGATAATTTAGCGTCTAATTCTTTTCCCGCTTCCTTTATAGCATCAGAAAATACCTCAGTCACTTCTGGTTTCTTTTCCCAATAAGCTATGACAGAATGGTCTACTCTTTCTTTACATATCTCCTTACTTAACCTTACTTCTGCTCCTCTCAAGCTTTTTCTGTCAAATTCCTTTGCAGCTATGAGCTGCAAATATTTCTCAGGATCGTGCTTAGGGGGTCTTCCTCTCGGTTTTCTAAGCTTATTTCTGGTTTTCTTAATAAGAATATTCACTTTCATAAAGAAAAAGTTTATATCTTCCACTATACTATGCCATCTATTATACATATATTTCACCTCTTTTCTCTGTTTCACAGAGATTTGAGGTGATTTAAATCTTATTTATTAGACACACTCCCCGGATAAGAACCTTTATCAACTTTAGATTTTCTACCCACGTCAAGAACATCATGAACTGCTTGAAACCATAAATCTGGAAGATCTCGAGCTTCTATAAAATGAGGTTTTAAATTTCCTGACATAAAACACTAAAACAAAGAAGTAATTTAAATAGATAATTATGATGGAAGATATAATTCAAAAAGTTTATAGGAAGGTTTATATATTTTAAAGTATTTAATAATATGAATAAATATGAAGACCAGATTTACCTTAACAATAGATGAAAAATTATTAGAACAGTTTAAAGAAGTTTGTAGTAAATATGGGTATAAAATGTCTCCAAAGGTTGGATTATTAATTAAAGATTTTATTGAAAATGCTAAGAAATTATAAGGTGAAAAAAATAAAATTTGATAGGAGAAGAAAAACAAATATTGGAAAGAGGGAATTAAGTGAGTTATATCTAGATAAAAAATTAAATTACAGACAACTTACAGCACACTTCAAGTGTAGTCGCAATACAATTTCTTATTGGATACGTAAATATAACTTACCTGTTAGAAATCAGTCTCAAACTATGAAACTTTTTGTGAACAGACCTGAAAAAATTTCTAAGAAAGAGTTATATGATCTTTACGTTATCCAAAAATTGAGTATTACTGAAACAGCTAAAAAATGTGAATGTAAATATGATACGATTGTTCGAAAACTAAGAAAATATGGGTTTGCAAATAAATTTTCTAAAGGGAAAAAAGTAGAAATCTCTAAAGAAGAAATTAGAAGATTATATATTGGTAAAAAACTAACTACCTATGATATTGCTGAAAAGATGGGGTGTTGTCAGGCCAGCATATGGAAAAAGCTTAAATTCTATAAAATTAAGAGGAGAGATTCCTGTAGCTCAGATTATTTTAATATACCTTCTAAAAAACTGCTAAAAGAATTATATATTAAGAAAGGGCTGTCTACCTGGAATATTGAAAGAAAATATGGCTATTCTCGAAGTACGGTTCATACTCATTTGAAGAAGCACGGATTAATTAGGAGCAGGGCTGAAGCTCATAGAAGATATCCCCGAAAAGATTTTAAGGGAAATACTTTAATGAAAGCTTACATGATTGGTTTCAGAATTGGGGATTTGAGAGTTAGGAAAATATGGGAAAATAGTGAGACAATTCATGTTGATTGTGGTACGACAATTCCCGAACAAATAGAACTAATTAAAAATTTATTTGGAAAATATGGTAGGATTTGGATGAAAAAAATAAAAAGTAGGAACGACAATTGTTATCAAATTGAAGCGTTATTGAATGAATCCTTTTCTTTTTTATTGGATAATAAAGTTCCGAAATGGGTATTTGGTAGGAAAGACTGTTTTTCTGCTTTTCTAGCGGGATTTACAGATGCTGAAGGAACCATTGGGATCAATATGAAGATGGCTTATTATAGTCTTGTTAATCAGGATAAAGAATTACTCATAAAGATTAGAAACAAACTTGGAAGCATGGGTCTGATAATCCCAAAATTAATACTGGGTTCTAAAAAAGGAAGTCCAAGAATCAGTAAAAATAGAATTTATTATAGTAATAAAGATTGCTGGTCTATGAGGGTTCATAGAAAGGACTCTATGTTAAAACTTTTAAACAGCCTAGAACCTTATCTCAAACATTCAAAAAAAACAAAGAATTTAAAATTAGCTAAACAAAATATCATGGAAAGAAATGAGAAATTCGGAGTTAGATGATGAAAGAAAAAAGACTAATAACCGTAGCACTTCCATATACCAATAACATTCCTCATCTGGGCAATATTGTAGGGAGTCATTTACCAGGAGATATTTTCGTTCGATATTGTCGGTTAATGGGGCATGATGCTATCTTAATTGGAGGTACTGATGAACACGGAACGCCCATAACTGTAGAAGCACAAAAATATGGTATAACACCTAAGCAACTAAGTGATAAATTTTATAAAATTCACAAAGAAATTTATGATTGGCTAAATATAAGTTATGATAATTTTTCCAGAACTTCAAAACCAATACATCATAAGACTACTCAAGAATTCTTCTTAAAAATGTACAAAAATGGCTATTTAACTGAAAAAAAGATACAAGTTCCCTTCTGTGAAAGTTGTAATCAATCTCTTCCAGATAGATTTATTGAAGGAACCTGTCCTAATTGTGGGTATGAAAAAGCAAGGGGAGATCAGTGCGAGAATTGTAGCGACCTATTGGAACCAATAGAACTTAAAGAACCTCGTTGTGCAATATGTGATTCTAATAAAATAAAATTTTTAGAAAAAAAACATTTATTCTTTAGATTAGATGAGTTATCAAAAAAATTAGAAAGTTGGATTAAAAAGAATAAAACTTGGAGAAAAAACGTTAAGAATATTGCTTTAAGCTGGATTAAAGAAGGTCTAAAACCAAGAGACATAACTAGAGATATGGATTGGGGTGTAAAAATTCCGATTAAAGGTTATGAAGGCTCGGTCGTTTATGTCTGGGGTGAAGCGGCCATCGGATATATTAGTTCTACAAAAGAATGGGATAAAAATAAATGGAAAGACTATTGGAAAAGTAAAAAATCTAAAATTTATCAGTTTATTGGGAAAGACAATATTCCTTTTCATACCCTTTTATTCCCAGCCGAACTACTTTCTATCAAGGATAATTATAATTTACCCTATAATGTTGTAGGATTACAATATCTAAACTACGAACGAGGAAAATTTTCAAAAAGCCAGAGAAGAGGTGTTTTTTGTGAAAATTTGAAAGACTCCGGATTGGGGCCAGATTATTGGAGGTTTTATTTGACTTTTGTAATTCCTGAAACTAAAGATAGTGAATTCTTATGGAAAGATTTTGAAGAAAGGATTAATTCAGATTTAATCGGTAATTTTTGTAATTTCATTAATAGAAATTTAAGTTTTAGTTATCAAAATTTTGATGGAAAGATTCCTTCTGCTGTTGTTAAAGATAAAACTATACAAAAAAAAATAGTAACTCAAATTGATAGAGTAATTGATTTATTTGAGAAAGTGGAATTAAGATTGGCTTTGGAAGAAATATTAAAGTTAAGTGATTTGGGGAACAAATATTTTCAAAATAAAGAGCCTTGGAAAACCAAGGATAAAGAAGTTTTATTTATTTGTGGGAATTTGAGTAAGATTCTGGCTTTATTGATTCAGCCTTATCTTCCAGACACTTCTAAAAGAATATTAGAAATGTTAAACTGTAAAGAAAAAGATTGGAAAGAGGTTAAGAAATTTAATTTGAAAAATCATAAAATAAAAAAACCAGAGATATTATTTAAAAGATTAGAAGAAGAACAAATTAAAGATATTAAAGAAAAGACCTCTCAAGTGAGTGATGTTTTTAGTAAAAAGGTAGAACCATTAAAGGAAGAAGTTGTAAATCAAGAAATAGAAGCCTTTTCAATCAGTCCTAAACTAAAAAATAAGGGAATGAATGTAGAAGTGGCTTTATTCAAAGACGTGAAAGTCTCTAATGAAAATAAAGAACTAAAAAAGGAAATAAAGGAAACTCTTGAAAATATAAAAAATAAAAAGAATATTAAGGATGATATTTTTGAAGGTTACAAGGAGTTTTATAAAAAAATAGGAGAAGACCATCTTATGCCTGCTTCTCAAAATCTTCTTGATCTTATTAAAAAAAATGGAAAACTGCCGAACATTAATACTGTTGTAAATGCTTACAATATAATTTCTGCAGATACCCTTTTAGCTGTGGGGGCGCATGATGTTTCAAAAATTAAAGGTGATATTCGTTTTGATTTAACTGAAGGATCTGAGATCTTTATTCCTCTGGGGGAAAATAAACCTATCAAAATTAAGGAAGGAGAGTATGCATTTAGAGATGATGAAGAAATATTATGTAGGTTAGATGTAAAACAATGTGATAAGACCAAAATTACGAAAGATACGAAGGACTTCGTGGTCTATGTCCAAGGGAACAAGTATGTAAAGGATAAAGCTGTTAAGGTGGCTTTGGAAAGAATCTGTAAGCTAATTAAGAAAACATCTGGAGGAGAATATAAAATTCTAACAGAAAATAAACTGGTAGAACCTCCTTCTGGGCAAGTTAAATTAGAAGATAAAATAAGTTTTGAGGATTTTGATTTTCGCGTTGGAGAAGTAAAAGGTGTTAAAGATCATCCGAATGCAGATAAACTATATATTTTGAAAATAGATTTGGGAAAATTGCATGCAGATAATGTACAAATAGTATCGGGATTAAAAGATTGGTATGATAAAAAAGATTTAATTGGAAAGAAAATTATAATTTTAAATAATTTAAAAGAAGCTGTTATTAGAGGGATTGAAAGTCAAGGCATGTTATTAGCAGCAGGGGATGGGAAGGATTTAGGTTTGTTAACTGTTAAGAAAAGTAGAAATGGTGCTAGGGTATTTATAGATTTAAGAGAAAAATCCAAAGAACAAGTGGAAATCGAGGATTTTTTGGGATTAAAACTAGTTACTCGAGATGGGAAAGTTATTTATAATAAAAAGGTCTTAAGAACTGAAAAGGAAGAGGTTAAATTGGATAAAAAAATAAAAGACGGGGTGGGAATTGAATAGAACCCTTTTAGGAAAGGCGTTCGCGGAAAAATTGGGTTCATCAAAAAAAAATGGCAGAAGAAGTTAAAACTGAAGTTCCGAGTAATTTAAGTGGATATAAATTAGAAAGATCTGGGGGTGGGATGATTAAAAAGCTAATTATTTTAATAATAATTATTATAGTTATCCTCTGGTTTGTGAAAAGAGATATCTTAATTGATGTTTGGAACTGGATATTAAGTTTCTTTTAGAAACTTTTATTAATCCTCTTTTTGAGATCTTTCTATTATGAAATTTAAACAAATTAAGAATAAATATTTTCTAAGATTAATGAAAGGAGAGAAGATAATAGAAACCTTATTGAAATTTTTAAAAGAACAAAATATTAAAGCCGGATTTTTTAATGGTTTGGGGGCAATAAGCCACGTTATTCTAGCCAATTATAACTTAGAAACTAAAGAATATATTGAAAAAGAATTTGAAGGCCAGAGAGAAATTGTGAGTTTTCATGGTAATTTAAGTATGATGGATAATGAACCTTATGTGCATGCCCATATGGCTGTTGGAGATGATGATATGAACATGAAAGGAGGTCATTGTAAGGAAGCTATAGTGGCGGCTACTTGTGAAATTGTTTTGATTGATTTGGACATTGATATTTCTAGGTATAAAGACGAGGAAATAGGTTTGAATTTGTTTAATTTTTAACTTTCAAGTTCTGCACCATCTAAACCAAGAAGTTTAAATTTTTTGTTTGTTTTTTCTATCTCTAAAATTGCACAATCTCCCAAATATTTTAGTTCTCCAAGTTTCAGTAATTCCCTTGTTATTGTACTTATGGGCCCTCCATGAGAAATAATTGCAACAGCCTCATTGCTTTTATCAGTAAGATCATTGAAAACACGAATTATTCTTTTTTTAAAAGAAGAGTAGTTTTCAGACCCTTGGACATTATGATTTAATTTGTCTTTTTGTAATTTGTCTACTTCTTTAGGGTATTTTTCTTTAGCTTTTGATTTAATTAGACCAGTTAGGATCCCATAAGCATTTCTTTCTCTTAAATCCTGAATTTTGATTAATTTAAGATTTAGTGATTTTGATACTATTTTTGCAGTTTCAGTTGCTCTTATTCTGGGACTGTGATATATTATTTCAATGTTTTTGTCTTTTAATTTGGAAGCTAATTTTCGAGATTGTTGTTCGCCTTTTTCAGTTAGATGGTCTTCATAATCCCCACCATATCTATCTTCAATATCTCCAGTAGTTTGTCCATGTCTAATCAAAAATATCTTCATTTTAATGGTGGCCTCGAGGAGATTTGAACTCCCAACCTTTCGATTATCAGTCGAATGCTCCACCAGATTAAGCTACAAGGCCATAATAAGAATTAATGTCTGTTTTTCCTTTTAAAATGTTTCGTCTTTCAATGATATTTGTATCTGGGGGACAGAATCCAAATTTCTTCCATACTTGATATTTAGTTAAATGTTTGGTTGAGTTGAATCCAATTTCCTTGAACCAGAGATTTAAGTTAGATAACCCGTTTAAATCCACTGTGTTAATTTTTAACTTCTTTCCTTTTCTATAGGTAATATAATTCTTTAAACTATAAAGACCGAAATGGAGTTCTTTAAGTAGGTCAACTACTGATTTGTGCATAAATTCACTTTCCGTCGCGAAAGTAATTGCGGGGTAATAATGTTTTTGTCTATATCTCTTTTTAAAAGTTAAACAGAATTCCGTATCTGCTAAACCTTTTAAAAAATATTTTTTTATCTTTATATTCGAATTTAAAATAATTTTGGGAATTTTGCACCCTTTCTTTGATCCTAATGGCAATTTTAAAGATTTATTAAAAAAAGTTAATATTGCTTTTGAACGAAAATATGTTTTTAAAGAAGAGTGATTTTTTCTTTTATCTAAAATTAATTTGGTTTTTTTATTGAATAATTTCTTAAATAAAGTTCTGATAATTTTCATATGAAATTCTTCCTCATCTATTAAATGCCCAGTATATGAAATTAAATAATCAATTGTTTTTCTCTTGTACATATTCATACTTCCATCTCCTAGGTGTAAGCCCATAAGATAAGCCAGATCAGAAGTTAATTTTGTTGGAAGTTTTATTTCATTTCGAATATCCTTTGGAGAAAATTCGACTTTAGATAAGTCCAGTTTCATGATATATTATAAGGTTTTTTCTTTATAAGCGCTACGCGTACGTGTCGTTTATGTCGTTTAACATTGAGAAAAAAACGCCTCGGGCAGGACTTGAACCTACGACCTTATGATTAACAGTCATATGCTCTACCTATTGCTCGGGCCGGAATACAGGACTCAAAAACCCTCTGAGCTACCGAGGCTTAATTAAAGAACTAAATATTTTAGGTTAAAAAGCTTTCCCTATAAGAAACTGCTTTTATTCAGAAAGAAGGGGATTTAATATATCGGGATTATGATTGGGAAGGATTCTGGAGGCGGAGCCTCAGAATAGATGCAGGCTTCTAATTCACACCTTATCAATGTACTCCCTATTTGGACTGCCTTTTCAATTTTCTCAGGGTTATGATGGATTCCGCCTGTGAGATTATGACCTTGGACAACTAAAGCAACATAATGGGAACACTCTAATCTTTGACATTCTCTAGAATTTGGATAGTAAGAAAATATGGTTTTATTAGGAAAAATGGGTTTTTTAAGGGTTTCGTAGAGAAAATTTTATATTATATGAGAAAGTCTATATCCTTATGCCCAAGGCAAAAAAAAATTTAAAAGATAAATTAAGTAGAATGGAAGCTATTCCTAGATTAAAGAAGAAAAAATTAAGATTAATTTTCAGACAATTAAATGATATTAGAGAGGAATATAACAAAGATAGGTATGAAAAACTTAAAAAGGAACTTGCAGCTTTGTGCAGGGCTCAACAGGATTTGTCAAATGAATTTGCTAAAGTTAATAACTCAAGAATGGAAGAAAAACCAGATCATAAATATTTATTTTTATTTGTGAGTGCTATGCGTGCTCTTCTAAAAGGGGGTGAAACCTATAATAAGGGGTATAAGCTTAGAAGTCCACTTATTTTTGAGATGAGTCATTTGAAAACGAATTATGAAGAATTTACCCAGAAAATGTATACTGTAGAAGGTCATGAAGCTATGTCAAAAATAAAAGAACTTTATCCAAAATTCATAAATGTAGAATTTGGATTAAGTCGTATAGGATATTTATGTGAAGAAATAAGGGGTTTAGCAAGGCATGGTATAAGAATACTAAATTCTTTAATATCCCCCACATCTATACTTAAAAAAGAAGATAGGGGATATAGGGAAGCTGTAGAAGAAGCAAAAACACATACGGTCGCTAATATGGGATTAGTAGAAGATTTAACCGAGGAAACAGATGTAGAAAGAAATTTAGCTAGACAATTAAAAAAAGATTTTCTATATTATGGTACAAAAGGACAGCTTGTAATTGAAAAAATTAAAGAATTAAGGGGTTAATCTAAGAAATCTTCAGATTTTATTTTTTCTGGAAGGTAAGTATCTGTAATGAAACTGGGGACAATCTATTTAAAGATTAAAGTATATAAAGATACCATGAAAATCAATACATTAAAGCTTGTTCCTGAAGATTGGATTATTAAAGACCTTGGCAAAAATATAGAATTATGTTACAAAGCAACAAAGGGGAAAGGTCCAAAACCATTCATTTTTCCAAAATACATCCAAATAGATGAAAAATTTATAGAAGGAATTGGATTATTTTTGGGAGATAGTGATCTAAATAGAAAAGAAAAAAACCATATTACCTACTGTTCTAAAGATAAGGACATTGCAAATCATGCTTTAAATTTTTTAAAAAAATATTTTTTTATAGATCTTAAAGATATTACTTTTACAGTCCAATATAGACAAGAGAATAAAGGATTAAAAGAAGAATGGTCAGATTATTTGGATATTCCTAAAGAAAAAATCCTAACAAGATTTTCAGATAGACATGGAAATGAGTGTATTCATATTCAGGTTAATGGTGCCGTTTTTAGAAAAATGTTTGAAATTATTATAGAGAATTTACTTAAGATGGATTTTATGGGCAATCCTCTGCTGAGAAGATCTATTTTAAGAGGTTTATTTGCTGCAGAAGGGAATATTGGAATTGATTATAAAGAAAAGAAAGACTATGTCTCTCAAATTACTTTTGATTTACATAGAAAAGAAACGCATATAGAAAAAATAATTACTAGTTGCTTAGATGTAGAGGATGTAAGGCACAAAGTAGTAAATCGGGAGAATAGGAATAGTAAGGAGATTATAATTTTCAACTGGAATAATTATAAAAAATTCTGGGAAATAAGATTATTTGATCTTTGTCAAAGAAAAAAGAATAAATTCTTGGATATTATGCATAATCTTAAGGTCTCTTGTTTTTTAGAAGATGGTTATCGTAAAGAATTGTTTAACCAGCAGAAATTAAAACAGAAAGAAATTGCTAAAATGATTAATTCTTGGCAAGGTAATGTTTCTAAGACCTTGAAGGGCGAACTTGGGATTGTTATGGAAGGATTTTGTAAACTGAATAAAAGGGTAAATTACCCTAATCCCTTGGATAAACTCATTAAGATTAATATTGGAAGTTTAACTACTTTAGAGAATAATGAAGAAAATAAACAATTTATTGAATATTTATACCGGGTAAAATCTAATCAATAAAGTCCTTGTTTTTGATCTTTTCAGGGAGGTATTTTTCAGAGATAAAACTTATTCCCTTGCTACTTAAGGCTTGTATCTCTGCCTTAGCACCCAGTTTTTTAAGTGCTGCAAATTCTTTTTGCCATGCTTTGTTATCTTTAAACCAGGCATAATTTTGAATTTGTTTTAATCTACTTAGATCCGTATCTTTGAATTTAATTAAATGCTTTTCAAGTTTGTATTTTTCAATATCATTTGTAGTTATTCCTAAGAATCTAACAGAAGGAATAGCCATTTTTCCTGATATGTGGGCCAAGTTAATTGAGCCAAAGCGAATAACAGAATAGATGTAATGTCCCCAACTGTCAAGGTCAGTCAATACATAAATAGGTAACTTATGCTCTTTAGTTAATCTTTGGAGTAATCTTCGTATACCTCTTGTAGTTTGACCTTGGGAAGACATGATGATACAATTTTGTTTTTCCCAGAATTTATCTTCATGTAATCTTTCCCATACTGCAGCCTTCTCCATATATAAAATATATTTGGCTGTGACTTTTTTGAATTTAATATCTTCAACATTAGATGGAATGGACCAACCTCCAGAACCTAATTTAGACCAATCAATTGTATCCCCTTTATCTTCAATTACAACTTTTCCCGCAACAGAACCGTTTTTATTGGCATTTACATTTAATTGTTCCCGGCTTTGATCTGTTACTAATTCTAAATCTTCTATAACGGAATCAGATTCTGGTTGGTCATCTACAAGATTTACTTTAGTTCCTGGAATTGTTCTCTTAGCCATGTAAAAAACATCCCTTAGAGAAGCGTGTTTACCATCTTTGATTAAATTATGACTAATGGCGGCTACTTCTAAAGTTTGTAAGAATTTTTTAGCGTGAGCAATATGGAAAAAATATCTAGCAGAGACTTTACTACCTAATTGAACTGTTTTGGTTTTTTCATCAAATTTTATATTAGATAAGGCCCTTATCGGTATGGCTATCTCAGGGTTTTTCCCTTTCTTAATTTGTTTTACAATATCCTTACCTAGATTTTCTAGAGCCAAGAGTTGTTTGTTTTTCCCTTTTGCCATGTTTTTTTACCTTTTTAGTGGAACTTGTCCTCTTTACTTCAGTTTTTTTTGTTGGTTTTTTAATTTCTTTCTTTTCTTTGTGAACGTTCTTTTTTTGCGGGGTTGAAAGGGGCGCATCCCCTTCTTCTTCTGGAATTAAATCCTTTAAAGATTTTTTTAAGGTTTTAGTTAATTTAGATGTTATTTGGTCTTTATTTTCTTTAGTTAGTCTATTTAAAGAGGAAGCTATTTCGGGTATAAATTTTTCAAATAATCCTGCTCTTTCTTTTTGTTCTCTAACCCTAACTGTTTTTCTAATATGGGAGGCTAATTTTCTACCACATTCTTGAATAGCTAATTTAATTTGTTTAATAATTTCGGGATAATGGGCTATGGCTTCTTTAGATTCGGATGTAAACGGAACCCAAACAGAGGCCATGTGAATTACAAGCAAAACAGGTCCTACAGGTAGTGCACCCCGTGATTGAGACATATTATAGTTTCTCCAATTTGTTTCAATTACCGATTTTGTTATAGCGCAGGCGGATTGTTGATATTGCAAAGGAACCCTATTAGCAAATCTAAGCAAGGTCATTGATTTATCAGAAGGTATTTGTCCTCCAAATGCAATGCAAGTTTCTATTTGAAAGGGGTTACCCCTATAAACAGAAGCTGGACGAGTTACGGAAGCAAAAAATTCTCCGGGGATTTCTTTTTCCATAGAAGTTTGAAGAGCTTCAGCTCCGATTGGAGATAAACAATTAGTAGGAGGGGCAATTAATTTGGTGTTTTGAATAGCTTTGTAAAGTTTTTCAGCGTGATCCCTATCTAACTCTTTTGGTTTCATGGAAGGTTTGAATTCTATCTGTTCACAAACTTTTTTTACCGTTTTAGAACTTAGTCTTATGAATTCTTTTGTTAAGAAAGCAGTTAATGTTTTAGCAGAAGTAGATTTTAACATGGAAATAAAAATGCCTAGTTCAATTCCATGAGGGTGAGGTTTAATTTCCTTAGGTTCTACAGGTAATTGTTCAGAAGCTCTTGGGTAATGGACACGTTTGTTTTCAGGATCTATATAAGTTAATTCTGCATGAGGATTAGCAATAACAGTCTGTTTTAGATATTCATCTACACCTCTAATGCCTTTTTGATAGATAGCTTCCATCTCTATTTCTACATTTATTCCATGGTCTTGATCCCAAGGGACTTCTTTATCTACAAGAATTTCTGGTTCGTTGTTTTTAGTATCTATTTTTAATTCATAATAATGGGCGGGTTTGTTTTTTCCTATTTTAGAAATAATTCTAGCTGGTTTTCCAGTTGTTAATTGACCGTATAAAACAGCTGCAGAGATTCCAATACCCTGTTGTCCTCTTGTGTTGTGACAAGAAATACCTCCAAGGCCCCCTACAAAATTCTCACAATAAGGAACAGATAAATCGTAAACGTGCTCGTAACCTTTTTTGATTATTTCAATTTCTTTTACTTGTAATAAGGATAAATCTTTGTGTATTAGTTGTTGAACAATTCTTTTAGATCCAGGATTAATATTGCATGAAAATTCTTTTGATTTTTCAATATCTTTTCCATATACATTAATGGAGTAAGCTTTAGATGGAAACTTTCCTAGTCCTTTGTTAATTCTTGGTTGTATAGAGGCCAGAACTCCTTGCATTAGCCAAAGGTAAAGAGTTTCATTAGCTAATTTTTTACTTGAAGTAGTTAGCATTAATTGATTTCTATTTTTTGTATTATGTCCATCTCCTTGATACAATGCATCTAAGAAGGTTTGTCTTAATTCTTGATTTGTTCTAAATATGAATTCTGGAATCTTTTTGTTTTTAGCACCCTTTCCGCAGAGATTTTTTATTAATTTTGTAAAAATATTTCCAAATAATTTAATTCTTATGATGGTTTCTCGTGGTTCAATGGTGAAGTTTAGCCCGAAGATTCTTGAGAAATTTATTATTTCATTAACGAATTTATCTTCCTGCTTTCCAAATGTTAATCCTATCTGTCTTTTATCAAAATGTCCTTCTGCTACATAAAATCCTAGAAATTTGATAAATTCCTTGGTTAGGGGAAGTGTGATTGGGACTGTTGTTTCTTTTCCGTGTTGATAGGTTTTTATTATACAATCCTTTACTTTATTTTTTAAGTTTAATTTGTAAATAAGATGGAGTGGTAAAAATTGCTTTGTCTCGTATTGTTTAAGGCTGTCATCTAAAATATCTATTCCTTTAATTCTATAGAATCTTCTGCTCTTTGAAGTTTTTTTATGAATAATTTCTGCTTTTTCTTTGATATTTCTTATTACTTTTTCTGGAATGTTATAAACGTACATCCAATTCTTTTCTATATCTTTTAGTGAGATATAATCTAAGATGTTTATTTCTTTTAGATTCTCTATTTCAGGAAGTTTTGAAGGAACTAAAAGTTTGTCTCCTTGTTTTAATTTTCTAGCTTCTACTTCTTTTATGATTCCATTTTCAGAGGTAAATAAACTATGACAACCCGTTACTTTTATTTCTCTATTTGTAGCTAATTTTACTTTTATAATTTCATTTCTTCTTTTATGTTTAATTACTTGGCTAACTTTCCTAAATTTATAAGAATGGGTACTTTTGTCAAAACAAGGGACTTTTAGATCAAATACTTCTTTTTCTCCTTCTTGGTTTTTAATATAATTAGCGATTAAGTCTCCGATTGGTGAGAGTTCTATTTTTCCTTTTCTCTTTACCATAACTGGTTCGTCGTGTGTTAGAGACTGTGCTAGTTTGAAAAATTTAGAACCATATAATAATCTGGCAAAGATAAAGGGGATTTGTTTTTTTACAATTCCCGGCCCGTTGTCAGTTATGGAAATCAAGTATCTTTCTTCTTGTAATTGTTTTATTTTTACTTTAATTATGGGAAGAATCTTGGCTTCTTGGCAAGCATCTAAAGAATTATCTACTGCTTCTTTTATAGTGGTTAATAAGGCTCTTCGAGGATTGTCAAAACCCAATAAATGTCTGTTTCTAGTGAAGAATTCTGAGACTGAAATTGACTGTTGCTTTTTTGCTAATTCGTCTGCAATAGTTTTTGCCATTGATTTTTTAGAAATGGAAATGGTTAATAAAGTTTTGTTTTAAATAAGATTCATGATAAGGCGAGTTTTAATTGTGGGGGGGGGTCCTGCGGGAGCAGCTTGCGGTATTGAAACTGCTAGAAATGGTCTAGAAACTATTATTTTTGAGAAGGGGGAACATGGAAGGGAAAAAGTTTGTGGAGAAGGATTAATTCCTGATGCTCAAAGAGCTTTAAAACAATTAGGTGTGTTTGAAGAAGTTGAGAAAAGAGCTAAAAAGATTTCAAAAGCCATAATTTATGGATGGAAAGGGGAAGAAATTCCCGTGGATATGTCTTCTATGACCTTACAAAGAAAGAAATTAGACCAAATTTTAAGAGATGAAGTTGAAAATCAAGGAGGTATTATCTTGTATGAATCTCCAATAAAAGAAGTTGAGATAAGAGAGAAAGGTGTGGATGTTAAAGATATAAGTGGTAACTCTTATGAAGGAGATATTTTAGTTTTGGCTACTGGTGCAGATATTAAATTAGCTAGTAGTTTGTGTTTTGAATTTTCAAGACCAGAGGCTTTTGCAGTTAGAGGATATATACCAAATAAAGAAGATCTTAGAGACTTGCTTTTTTGGATGGACGATGAACTTTCTTCTGGTTATTATTGGGCATTTCCTTGTCCAGGGAATGTTATTAATGTAGGAGTTGGAAATTTTGGATTGGAAAAAGTAAAATTAAAAAAATTATTGGGGGGATTTGTAAGAGAAAATTTTGATGAGAGGTCTGTTTTAGATATGAAAGGCGCTCCAATAAGGTGTGGGTTAAGAGAAGGTCCTTTTTATAGTGATAGAGTGGTTCTTGTTGGAGAAAATGTTAGTACTACTTATAATCTAACAGGCGAGGGAATTGGGAAGGCAATGGAGTCGGGTATGTTGGCTGGAGAGGTTATTAACAAAATAAAAGACCATTATTCTGAAAGGGGTTTGAAGGAATACTGTCTTGGATTAGAAAAAACTAAGGGGTTTCATGAAGCTTATACTTTTGCCTTGGGCCTAATGTCTAGACCTGTTAAGAATTATTTATTCACTAAACTCCTAAAATATTCCTCTAAAGCAAGAAAAACATTGGCTTTGATTGTAAGAAAAGATGCAGATCCTGGAAAAGTCTTTTCTTTTAGGGGTTTTATGAAAAATTTACTTTAAAGAATGCATTTTCTCTTCTAAAGTTTTGTAAACAGGACCATGAGGGGCTCCAGATAAGATATCCTGGATAGCAAGTCGGGCAATTTGAACATTTTCTACTTTGCCAATAATACTTACGGTTTTACCATAAATGGATATATGAATGTCACACATATTTTCGATAAATTTTCTACATTTACCTTTGGTTCCAATTAAACGAGATTTAATTCTTTTTAATTTGTCTTTGGATTTTCCTGCAAAAGAAGTTATGTCGATTAATTCAAAACAATTTTCTTCGTCTAATAAACTTAAAGCCACTTCTGGATTAAAGCCCCGACCAATTGCTTTGATAATAAGTTCGGTTTGAAAAACAGCCATAGAGGTGCCTTGAATATCAACTAAACCCTCCTGAGAATCAATTTTTAATTTTGTTTTTGTCTTTTTCTCTAAGAGTCTTTTGGTTTTGCCTTTAACACCCACTAGAACTGCGATTCTCGCCTTAGGAATTTTTAATTCTGACATTTAAAATTCTTCTATTTCTTCTAATTGTTTTAAATGACCCTTTCTTTTTAACCAATCAATTTGACTTGGTCTGTATTTGAAGACGATGTCTCCTTTTTCATCTCCACCCAAGTCCCATTCCTCTACTAGAACCAAGTCACCTTCTCTAACCCATAAACGTCTTTTTAATCTTCCAGGAATACGACAAATTCTATTTTTTCCGTCTAAACATCTAACTCTCATTCTGGAAGCCCCCAATCTTTGGTCCACAACACCAAAATGTTGTTTTTCTCTTGGTAATTTAACTCTACTAATCTCTCTTTGGAGTTGTTCTTGTTTTTGGGCTAATTCTTTCTTTTTGGACATATTTCAACCTTTTCTAAAAAGCTTGAGCAAAAGAAGGAATTTTGGTTTTATAAGTTTATTCTTTTAATCTTAATAACAAAGTGTATCTGTAAACATCTTCGCCTTCTTTTCTACCCTGGAGGGTTTTGGATACTTTAGTTTCGATATCAAATTTCTTTTTGACTTTAGAAATAACGTGTTTTAAATATTCCTTGGAAGTAACATTCAAATCATAACCAAACTTTTTTTCTTCTAATTTTGTTATGAATATTTTATTGTTATGTTTTAAATCATTTTCAATAAATTTTAGTAATTTTTCACTTTTGGGTCTTATTTGAAGGGTAGCTTCAAAGTAAGAAGATTTTCTTTTTTTACAAAGATTACACAAAGAAGAATCTACTTTAACAGTAAATTTATGGGATTCTACAGATGGAATGTCGTTTATGGTGCCATGAATTATAACTTCTGTTTCTACAGGTTTTTTTGTTAAGTTAGGATTAATTTCAAGAGAATCTATCTGGGTATGGGGAGCAAATTTTAATTTGTCGGGAAGAGAATCTTTGATTATTTTTCTTAAGTTTTGTTTACCTTCTTGAGAAAAAGCCGGTTGCCATTTATTCTGGTGCAAGTAGGATTTGCATGCAGGACAAATAACCAAATTTAGATCTTTATATTGTTTTAACAAGGGATTGTCTTTAGCAAAACAGGATTGACAAAAATTATTAACTAAAGGGGTTGTTTTAGTTTCTAATTTACCGCATTTAGGACAAAATTTTTTATTCATTTTACACTATTAAAGCATGAGGGATGTTTTGGATTTTAATTATGTGTGTTTTAGATATTAAATCATGTTTTAAGGCAAATTTTATGGATTCTTCTCCTACAATGTTTAAAGAAGAGGCTTCTTGGATTTCTTCTAAAACTTTTTTCTCATCTAATTTTTTTCCTTTGTAAAAAAATTCAGAAATGTCTAATTGTAAATCTTTAGTTTCAAATTTCTTTCCTATCAAAGTTTCATCACACAAAGAAACAATTTTTCTATCTTCGGTTTGATGGATTTTTGTTAACATTTAAGCTCTGACAGGGTGTTTAGCACCACAAGCTGTACATTTGATTAATAAGATGCCATCTTCCTTCATTAATTGGGTATCAGGTTTGTTACAATCTTTACAAAGAACGTAAATTTTAGCATACTTTTCTATTTTTTCATTAATTTGTTTAGAACTAATTTTTCTTCCAAAAACCAATCTAGAACCTTTTAAAGTTCCGGGAGTGGCTAGTTCTTTTAATAAAAATTTGAGTAAATGGTCTGACTCTCGTCTTAGAGCATCTGCCACTTGTTGAAAATTAGTTATGATTGTTTTATTACCTTCTATATGGCCCTTCACAGTAGGCATCTCAAAACGTTCTTTCTTTAGAACAGATTCTGGTATGTGTTTAATACCTTCTTCCAACATTTTTTCATAATCCATAATATATTCTCCAGAATAAGGGTTTTTAAATTTAACCTAGGATTTTAATCTTACTAGGTTTGGGTTCATATATTTCTCCAAGTTTGATTAATTCTTCGATTACGGGTTGAACTTGTTGCTCTGTTAAACCAGATTTGGTTATGACTTGATTTAAATCAGCCCCATCTCCATCATCCAAATCTTTGATTAAATTTAGGATTTTATCTCCGGATTCGTTTAAGGAAGAGGAACTCACCCTCTCTATCCCGGCTTCTGCTCCACTTTGTGTTTCAGTAGGTGTTTCTTGAATTACTGTTTTTTCCCCACTAGAATCTAAATTGAAATTTTTTTGAAGTTCCAATTTTCTTATTTTAGTCCAAATAGGGTCCATTTTCTTAACAACTTCAATAGTTACAAATAATTGTTCATTGTATTTCCTAGGTCTACCAATTAATAAAACAGGATCTCCTACATTAATATCTGTGGCTTTTCTAATATCTTCATTAAAAGCACGGGCTTGGATGGTAGAAGTGGAATCATCTAAGGTTAAAGTGATTAGAGATTCAGAAGTTTGTTTATCTATTACTGTAGCAATTAAATTTATTCTGGAAACATGATTTTCATTTATATTTATATAATTCGGATTCCATCCTTCTTGTTGGATAAATTCATTTTTTAGTAAAGTGACTATTGGAACCTTGTAAGCTACTTGTCTGGCTTGTTGTTCTTGTTCTGGCATTTTAAACTTTAGATATTTGACCTCGCTTAGGTTCATAAATGCTTCCATCTCTTTTTAACATTTCTACAGCTTCTGTTACTTTTTCTTCTTCAATACCTTGTTCAGAAGCTTCTAAGATTAAATCATCTATTGGAATTAATTTCCCTATTTTTTTCTCTAAATCATTTATTAGTTCTCTTATTTTTACAATTTTTCCTCTTTGAGAGGCAGAGATTCCAGTAGATATTCTATCAATATCAATTTGTCCGGTTTCGTAATCAAATCCGACTTGCATTAAACATCTCTTTAAAGTTTCAATTGCCCTTTGAGCATCTTTTTTAGTAACTGTTTTGGATAATCTAACTCTGGCAGAACCTTCAGCTAATCTAACTAAAGCTTCTAATTGTCTAGCAGATATAGGAATAGGTTTTACCATATCTTCGCCTGTTCCAGGCATATTTCTTAAACCAACATAAAAATCTTTTATTTCTTCTACAGCTTCTTTAGTCAATTTGGGATTGGTTTTTTGTCTGGCATAAGAGATATATTTTTTTAAGAAATCAGAATCAAAAGTGGATTTTAGATCGTCTGGTTTTTGTTGTAGGTTTAAAACATGAGTTGCTACTTTGGTGTCAAATTCTTTTGAAGGCAAATCTTTAATCGGAAATATTAAATCAAATCTATTAATTAAAGTTGAAGGCATATTGATTTGTGCAGCGATAGGAGTATAAGGATCAAATCTTCCCAATTTAGGATTAGCAGCTGCTAAAAGTGTGGTCTTTGCTTTCAGTGTGGCTTGGATATTGGCTTTACTAATTGTAATAACTTGTTGTTCCAAGGCTTGATGTAAGGCAGAAGTGTCTTCGGGATTTATCTTATCCATCTCGTCGATGATGCAAAATCCACCATTGGCTAGAACAAAAGCCCCGGCCTCTAGAGCCCAACCTCGCATAAATTCATCCTTAACTACTGTAGCGGTTAGTCCAGCTCCAGATGCACCTTTTCCAGAAACCAATCTGGCTTTAGGAGCAATTTTTGAAACAAATTGAAGCATTTGAGACTTGCCTGCACCAGGATCTCCAATTAATAAGACATGCATGTCACCTCTTCGTTTGGTTCCATCATCATGTTCTTTTTGAACTCCCCCCATCAATTGTAAAATTAAAGCAGCTTTGACGTCTTCGTGACCATAGATAGATGGAGCGATAGAGTCTTGAATTTTTTGATAAAGCTTGGGATCTTTAGAAATTTTTATAATTTCCTTTTCTTCCTTTTTAGAAACAGAGGTTTCCTCAAAAGTTTCTTCTACAGGTTCTATAAAATTAGATTCCATTACTAAATCATACCTTGTGGAATGTCCTCCTGTTCTCAATGGAACAGGAACTTCTTTTACAGTTCCAGAAATTTTAACTTTAGAACCGGGAGTGGTACGTTTTTCCATTTTGGGATCAACTAAATCTCCCTTAAGGAAAACAGCTAATCTTTTTGGTTGTTCTCCTCCTTCTAGATTTTCGGGGGCTTCTTCCAAAACTACACGTTGAGCATCGATTAATTCCTTGGAAATTAATCTAAATCTGCCCCTTCTCCCACATGAACAACGAGAAGGTTCTTTGAATTGAGTATCTATTTGTAAAATATTTATAGTATTTTCGCAAGAAGGACATTCAAATTTAGCAGAAGTAACTTGGGGTCTAACATCAGAGGTTTGTCTAACTAGCCCCTCTATAGAAATAAATTTATCCAAATGTTCGGATCTTATATCTCTTATTCTAACTGTGTTTGTAACAGGTAAATTATGAAATCTGACCCTTAAGTCTTTAGAAGGAATATCAAAATTGTCTAAAGATAATTCTGCAGCTTTTAGAACATTTTCAGGATCTTCTAACAATAAATCAGCTAGTTCAGGATCGTGGACTAATAATTCATTAAAATCGAAAATAGCTGATATTTCTCCTTTAGCTATGACTTCATGTAAGTAATCCTGATAGTTTTCAAAAAAGTCTCTAAACTTTTCTAATTGTTCTTGAGTCTCCAATTTACACCCCCTTCTTTAGAAAAAACCAATTAATATATAAATTTTTGTGGCTTACTTTTTCAGCTTTCGTAAAACAACTATTAGTTTATCTACTGCTTCATTTAATTTAGATTCGGATCTAGTTCCAGTACAAACTATTTTTCCGTTACTGAATAATAAGAAAGTAGCCCTGGTACCCGGAAGTTTGTAAACCAACCCTGGAAATTGTTCTGGTTCGTATTCGGTGTTTTCTAATTCCATAGCTAAAGAGTTTAAATTCAGGTCCATACCAATGGCTCCGGCTGCAACCATATTTTGAACATTTACTTTTGGAACTGTTTTGATTCTGATTTTAATTTTAGTTAGATTTTTTATGATAGCTTTAATAGATTCCTTGACTTTTCTCATGGATTTAGCTCCAGTGGAGACTATTTTTCCTGAGGAGAATATCAAAGCAGAAGTTTTCGGTTCTCGAATTCTCATTACTAAGCCAGGGAACTGTTCTGGATTATATTCTGTGTTTGGTAGGGTTTCGGCAAGTTTAATTAATGGGATATCTTGTCCCAGAGAAGCTGAACAAACGATATTTACGATTTTTATTTCTTTTTTGACCATTTTATTATTCCAATGTTCCTTTATAAAGAACAAAGAGTTTATAAAGGCTATGATAAATTTTAAAGTAGTTAATTAAAATTAATTTCAAATTCTTTTTCTTTTATTGTTTCTTTTGAGGAATGTTTAAAATTTTTATCTGAAGATGGAGAAATTGTTAGCTTAGAGGCATTTACTTTTTCTTTTAGTTCATCTTGATAGTGATCTAAGAATTTTTCTTTTGTAACGATGGTTAAATCAATTTTATCTTCTTTGTTTAACTTGGCTTTTTTTCTTAAAGATTGGATTTTTCTTGTTAACTCGCGAAGGTAACCCTCGTTTTCCAATTCTGGAGTTAATTTTGTATCTAAATTTATTGAAGGTTTTCCGGTTTTGAAAGTAACTTGCTTAAGATTGGTTTGGGTTTTTATAATTTCTACAAAATCTTTTAGTGGTTTAGGGTTTTCATTTGTAATTAAAACATTTGGTAAGGGCCAACGTACATTTATTTGGGAGGAATCTCTTTGAGCTAAAATTTCTTGGATTATTTCCTTTACAACAGTCATATTTTTTTCTAAATCTTCATCAATTAATTTTTTATCAGCTTCTGGCCAAGATTCTAAGAAAATAGATTCTTTTTTAGTTAAGTCCTTGTAAAGTTTTTCTGTCATGAAAGGTAGGAATGGAGAAAGTAAGGTAAGTCCATCTAGATAAGAGTTAAATAAAGTAGCTTGAACTTTTGAATCACTTAAATTATCTCGAATTAATTGCCCATATGTTCTAGATAAATCTTCGACTAGGAATTGTTTTAGTTCTTGAATGGCTTGATGGGGTTGTAATTTGTCTAAGTATTTTGTGACTTTTTGTTTTGTAGATTCTCTTCTGGAAATTATCCATTTAGCTGCAACATCATCAGTTCCAGTTTTAGGAGATTTACAGTAAAGATTAACATAGTTGCCTAAATTCCAGATAACATCCAAATTTCTTTTAACTTCTTTAGCCGGAGCATAACCAAAATTTAAGTTAACTGAAGGATTTTGGGTAGAATACATCCACCTCATAACATCTGCTCCCATTTTTTCTACCGCTTCATCAAACCAAATAGCATTTCCAGCGGATTTATGCATGGGTTCACCTTTTTCATCATGAACTTTTTCATTTAACAAGACAGATTTGTAAGGGATTGTATCTTTTAGAGTGGTGGACATGAATAACATAGAATAAAACCACAATCTAATTTGTTCTCGCATTTCAGTTATGAAGTCTGCAGGGAACCATTTTTTCCAATAAGTTTTATCTGTTAGATAATTTAAAGTGGAGTAAGGGACTATGCCGGCGTCCAACCAACAATCCCCGATATCTGGAATTCTAGAGGCTTCTTTTTTACATTTTGAACATTTAATCTTAATTTCATCTATCCAAGGTTTATGTAATTCTGGGAGGGAATCAACTTGTTTAGGATCTACAGCTAATTTTTTTAATTCCTCTTTTGAACCTAAAATTCCAGTATGACCACAACTACATTCATAAAAAGGCAGAGGAAGTCCCCAATATCTTCTCCGGGAAATATTCCAATCCCCCATATTGTCTAACCAGTCCTGCATTAATTTTCCGCTGTGTTCGGGATACCATTTGACTTTTTTCGCATTTTCTTTCATTAAAGGTCTTATTTCTTCAGAAGAAATGAACCATTCTGAAACTAATCTGAAAACTAATTCTTCTTTACATCTCCAGCAAACTGGGTAACGATGTCTATAATTTTCTGTTTTGTATAAGAAATTATTTTTTTCTAAGTCTTCTATGATTTTTTTGTGAATATGTTTAACATTTTTTCCAGTTAGCCAATCAAAACCTTCGATATAATCTCCGGTTTCATCTATTGGAGCTATCTTAGGAAGGTTTTCTTTTTTTGCTAATTCGTGATCTTCTTCCCCACAACCAGGAGCCATATGTACAATTCCTGTTCCTTCTTCTTCGCCAACTTCTTTCCAGGCAATTACCTTATGTTTAATGTCTTTTAGAACTGGAAGATAATCAAAAGGTCCAGAGTATTCTAAACCAATTAATTTTTTTCCTTTTACAGTTTCTAATTTTTTATAATTTTTTAGAACTTTGTCAGCTACTTTTTCTGATAAATAATAAATATTTCCATCTTGTTCAGCTTTTATATAATTTAATTGAGGATTTACTGCGGCTGCTACATTAGCTGGAAATGTCCAGGGCGTGGTAGACCAGACTAATAAATAATGATTTTTAGTGTTTTTAATTGGCATTTTGAAATAAACAGCTTCGTGTTCCATTTCTTTGTAAGAATCGGCTAATTCGTGTTGGGCTAAAGATGTACCACAACGTAGACACCAAGGCATGACTTTTGTTCCTTTGTATAACCAGCCTTTTTCATGACAGGTTTTAAGAAAATGCCAGATATGTTCAATATTATAATCATCCATAGTGTAATAAGAATTATCCCAATCCATCCATTGTCCTAATCGAATAGATTGTTCTATTTGGATTTTAGAGTATTTTTCTACTCTTTTTCTACAGGCTTTAGAGAATTTATCTAAACCGTATTCTTCAATTTCTTTTTTAGAGTTTAATCCTAAGTCTTTTTCTACTTCTACTTCTACCCACAATCCCTGACAATCAAAGCCATTCTGGTATCTTTGGTCAAATCCTTGTAGGGCTTTGAATCTTTGGTAAAGATCTTTGTAAGTTCTACCCCAAGCGTGATGGACTCCCATTGGATTATTTGCAGTCATAGGACCATCTATAAAGGACCATTTCTTCCCGCGGGAGTTCTTTTTTCTTAATTTACTGAAAATCTTGTTTTTTTCCCAAAATTTTAGTATTTCCTGTTCTACTTCCTGTGGGTTATACATCTTATTAATTACCTGAACCTAAATTTAAAAAGGTTTTCATGTAGAATATAAATATATTTAAAGCAAGTCTGAAACTTTTTAGTTATGGGGGATTCTAGTATTTGGATAGAGAAATTTAGACCTAAGAGTTTTAAAGAAGTTATAGGTCAAGACAATATAGTAAATAGGATTAAAGCGTTTGTAGAACAGAAAAATCTGCCACATTTATTGTTTTCTGGGCCTGCTGGTGTTGGGAAAACTTCTTTGATTTTGACCGCAGCTAGAGAATTATACGGAGATTCTTGGAGAAATAACATTATGGAGACCAATGCTTCAGATTCTAGAGGTATAGATACTGTGAGGAAGGAAGTTAAAGATTTTGCCCGGACTAGAGCTATTGGAGATGTGCCTTTTAAAATTTGTATTTTAGATGAGGCAGATGCTTTAACTCGAGAAGCCCAACAGGCCTTGAGAAGGACAATGGAACAATATTCTAGCATTTGTAGATTTTGTTTAATTACTAATTGGAGTAGTAAAATAATAGATCCTATTCAAAGTAGATGTACGATTTTTAGGTTTAAGCCGTTAGATAAAGAAAGTGTAAATCAAATAGTGGATAATATTGTGAAAGAAGAAAAATTAAAATTAGATGATAAAACTCGAGAGGCTTTATTTTATGTGAGTAATGGGGATGTTAGGCGTTTAGAGAATGTTATGCAAAGTTGTAGTACTTTAAGTAAAAATATTAATGAAGAGCTAGTTTATGAAATTGTAAGTAGTGCCAAACCCAAAGAAATTAAAGAAGTTTTAGATTTGGCTGTAAATGGGAACTTTGTAAGTGCTAAAGAAAAGTTATTGGATGTTATGTTAAAACACGGATTAAGTGGATTAGATATAATCAAACAGATTCAAGGAGAAATTTGGGGTTTGGAATTAGAAGATGAAAGAAAAATTGAATTAGTGGATAAATGTGGCGAGGTAGAGTTTAGAATGATTGAAGGTAGTGATGAATTTGTTCAATTGGAAAGTCTTATTGCGAATTTTATGAAGAAGTAGATTCTTTTAAAAACCAATAACCCCCGGTACCCCATCTGTCTATTGAGACCCGAGGTTCACCTTTAGGCTTCTCTTCTGAGGGATATTCTTGAGTCCAAGATCTTTGAGCCCCAAATTTTACTTCCTCTTCCCTAATCTTTCCCTCAAAATGATAAAATCTAGTAAAACTATCACTTTTTACCACCATCTGGCCACTAGTTGAAGAAGGCGCAGAGCTGGAAGAAAAAACTCCATAAACATCCAGATCCCATACTACAATGGTCCCACGAGATGTTTCTGTTTGAGAAGGATCTCCCGGGACAGGATTGTTTTTTATAAAATCAGATATCAAATTCTGTAAAGAGTAATCTCTTGGAATGGCTGATTTGGTTTCAGATGAATTCATATTATTTCAGACAATACAAATCTATAAAAGCATTTCCAATTTTCAAAGATTATGATTGATAAATATACTCCTACTAAATTAAATGAAATTATTGGTCAAGATGTTAATAAAATTTTAGAATGGTTAGAAAATCCTAGAAAAAAAGCTTTGTTAATTCATGGTCCAGGAGGGATTGGAAAAACAAGTGCAGTTTATGCTTTGGCTAAAGAAAAAAAATTTGAAATTTTAGAGATGAATTCTTCTGACTTTAGAAAAAGAGATCAAATAAAAAATATAATTGGGATAGCAAGTCAACAACAAAGTTTATTTGGGAATAAAAAATTAATTTTGATTGATGAAGTAGATGGGATAAGTGGAAGAAGCGATTATGGCGGGTTGGCAGAGTTAAGTAAAGTTATAGAAAAAACAAAACATCCAATTATTTTAACGGGAAATGAAATTTCTGGAAGTAAATTTAATACCTTAAGGAGAAAAGTGGAGTTATTAGAATTTAAATCCGTGGATTATTTAGAAATATTTACCTTGTTGAAAAAAATTTGCGAAGAAGAAAAAATAAAATATGATGAAGGGGATTTAAAAAATTTGGCGAGGAAAAATGGCGGTGATGTTCGAGCCAGTTTATTGGATTTGGAAAGAAGTATATTTGAAAAAAAATTAAATTTAGAAGGCGATGATCGAGAGTATAAAGAAAAAATCGAGGAAAGTTTATTGAGAGTTTTCAAAAGTAAAGATGTTAATATTTTGAAAGAATCTTTTTCTAATTTAAATGAAAATTTAGATGAGATTTTTATGTGGGTGGATGAAAATTTAAGTAAAGAATATGATAATGAAAGTTTGATTAAGGCTTATGATAAATTAAGTAAGGCAGATGTTTACAAGGGAAGAATTTTGAGAAGACAATATTGGAGATTTTTAGTTTATCAATCCGCTTTAATGAATGTAGGGATTGGTTTGAGTAAGGAGACAAAGAAAGTTGGATTTGTAGATTATAAAAGACCTAGTAGAATTTTAAAAATGTGGATTGCCAAACAAAGAAATACAAAAAGGAGAAATATTGCAGAAAAATTTGCAAGTAAAACCCACATTTCTAAGAAAAAAGCGTATCAAGAATTACCGGTATTAGTTAATTTTTTAAAGAGTGAAAAAGTTTCAAAAGAATTAGAACTAGATGATGGAGAGGTCAACTGGTTAATGGAGAGGAAATAAATGAGTTACCTACTTTTCTGTTGATATTTTTGAAATAATTCAGTATATAGTGGTTGAAATCTATCTAATTTATGTCCTTCATTTAAGGAAAACACAGCACCACCCCAACGAAAACCACAATAAGAATTAATCCAGAAATCTAAACTACCATCTTTATCATCGTCAGTTAAAAGCAATCTCCCAGGACCACCTCCCCTCTCAAACATCAAACAATTTTTGGTTTCGGTAGGCATAAATCCTTTAATGTTCTTTTCTCTAAATTCTGTTTCTTTTTGTTTAACTAGAGAAAATAGTAGGGATGTTCCAACTAAGTAAGCAGATAAACCTGCACCAAGGATTACATTTCTTAATTTTTTATTCATTTTTCTATCCTCCATTAATCATTATCAAATAGTAATTTTAATTTATTTAAGTACTTATCTTATTATAATTTACCAAAATACGAAAGGTTTATATATAAGTTTACCATTATAGTAAATATGTTAAAAACACCTAAATTAGAATTTGGAGAAAGGGTAAAATTAGATAGTAAAGATAAAAAGATATTGGAATTGCTTCAAACAGATGGAAGAATGCCTATAAGTAAAATTTCTAGGAAAACAAGTATTCCCAGAGATAGTGTAAAATATAGAATCAGAAGATTGGAGAAATTAAATGTGATTAGGTTTTATCATGCTTTTTTGAATCCGGCTAAATTAGGTTATCCCATGTATTCCTATACTACCTTTAAATTATATCATTTAGATGAAAAAAGGGAAAAAGAATTTATTAATTTTTTAAATTCTATAAAGCAGGTTGTTTATATCTCTAAAACAACTGGTGCTTGGGATGTGGCAATTGGCATATGTGCCAGAGATTTTAAAGACTTTGATGATGTTTTAAGAGAAATCAGAAGTAAATTTGCAGATGAAATAAAAGATATAGAAACAGGATCTGTAATTCAGGAATTTAAAGGTGACTACATGGCGGATTTGATTGAAGAAAATGAATAATAGAATAAAAACATTAAAGAGTAAAAAATTTAGGGAATTGAGAAGTAAATTACAAAGAGAATATTTCAAGAAAAACCCAGAGAAGAAAAAAGAAATTTCTAAAAAGCTTAAAAAAACTATGAGAACTCCAGAGATGAGAAAAAAGAAAGCAGAGGATTTGAAAGCGTTTAGGAAAAAGAATTCTTTGAAATGGAAGGAGATAGAAGAAAAAAGGATAGAGGTTATCAAAAGCAAAGAATATCGTAAGAAGAGGTCTGATCTTATGAAAAAATATCATAAAGAAAATCCTAAAGCGAGAAAAAATCAAGGAGGGAAATTGTCTCAATGGATTAAGAATAACCCCGAGAAATGGAAAAAAGCGGTAAAAAAATCTGCAGATACTCGTTGTTCGTTGGAATTCCGAAAGCAAACTTCTCTAAAAGTAAAAAGTTTTATCAAAAACAATCCTCAATTTAGAAAAATATTAAAAGAAAGGGCAAAAAATATGTGGAAAAATGAAGAAAGTGTGAAGAAGATGATTAAAACCCTTAAGATAAAACCAAATAAATCCGAACTAAAATTAATGCAAATGTTAAAAGAGAATAAATTTCCCTATAAATTTGTGGGTGATTTCAAAGTTATGTTAAATGGGAGAAATCCTGACTTTATCCATACTGACGGAAAGAAAAAACTAATTGAACTCTTTGGTGATTATTGGCATACGGGCGAAAGGATAAGTGCAAAGAATGAAAAGGAACATGTAAAGGATAGAAAGAAACATTTTAGAAAATTGGGATATGATACTTTAACAATTTGGGAATCTGAACTGAAGGGATTCAATAATGTTGTTGAAAAAATTGAGATTTTTGAAAATAGACTACCATAATTTTATAAAGGGTTCTAAATTTTCTTAGGCTGGTGATACTATGGAAATAAAAGATATTGAAGTCCGCCAGGGAAAAATAGATGTTTCTGGCGAAATCGTGAGTAAAGAAGAACCTAGAGAATTTGATAAATTTGGAAATAAAATAAGGGTTTGTAATTGTGATTTCAAAGATGATTCTGGAAATATTAAATTAACCCTATGGAATGATGAGGTTGAGAAGGTAAACGTGGGCGATATTGTTAAAATTACCAATGGTTATTGTAATGAATATCAAGGGGAAAAACAATTAACTGCTGGGAAATTTGGTCAATTAGAAATTGTTAAGGCTGAGGAAGTTAAGAATGATTAACTTTTCTTCTTGAATATTTTTCTTCAACCAATTCCAAGAAAGCATCTACAAAATGGGGATCTGCACAGAATCCTCTTTCTCTTTTTATAGTTCTGGTTTCTGCAAGGGCGTTCAGGGAACTGCCATGTCTTTCTACAGAACTTACAAATCTTTCTGCTAAATAGAGTGCTCCATATAGGGGGGATTCAATGTTTCTAATTGTGAGGTTGCCTTGTTCCTGCATCCCCAGATATTCAGCTTCTTTGTGTAATAATCCGCTAGCATCTTGCGAACGATTTATATTGGTAGGTAAGTAAACATAGCGATTCCCCGCTAATTCTGCTTCTCTTCCATCCCTTCTAGAATGACGGTGGGACATAATTTCTATCTCTTGATTAGTTATCCCATCAATGTTAAATTCCTCATCACCTTTCCCTACCTTAAATAATTTCAAAGGAATTAAAAAATCCCTATATCTGTAAGGTTCTCCCTCTTTATCTAATTTTAATAACTCGGCGCCATAGTCAGAAACACCGGATAATAAAGAAGCTACAGTTAGTTCTCTTAGCATATTTTCATCTCGTTCTCCTGCTCTGTAGGCGATAGCATTTGCCCAAGTAGTTACCTGAAAAGCATGTTCAAACTCGTTTTTGTTTGAGGAAAAATAAAGAAGAATGATCGGATTATCACTAAAAGTGGGCCGGATTATATTCTGATAAACAGTAGTGTTGAATTCATCTGAGATCAAGACTCTTTCCAATTTTTTTTGTTCTTCAGATTTTTGAGCCAAGGTTTTTTCTTCAAAATTAATAGATCTTACTACAGCTCGAACCTGTTGATTTAACTTTCTGATTTCTTTTATAGCCCCTTGCCTATAACTTTGAGCCAAGGGTTCAATGATTTCGAGAGTCTGTACTGCTTGCCCAAATTTCCCAAAGAAATCTGCCTTTTCTCTTTGATTGCGGAATTTCCAAACTTTTAGGGAGCGATTGAATCTCCAATCAAGATTATAAGTTTCTGGATTTGCAAGCCTTTCCAAAGAAGCCCCATCTACATCAGATCCGACACCACATAAAAGAGCTTCCTGATTGGTATAACCTACCCCTTCAGCATAGACCAAGACTTCTCCAGAGGCCAGTCTTGTACCCAATGTTTCAATACGTATCTCCTCGGTGGGAGGAAGTTCATCTAATAAAGACATAGTTAATCCTCTAGAAAATTCTATTTTTAAAGGTTACTATTGTTAAGTTATAAAGTATATATTAGGATTATATCATTAGAGACTTTAATCTTTCAACCCTTTTCTCTGTTGGTGGGTGGGTCATAAATAGGCTTAGAAGTTTTTTTCCTCTAAAAGGATTTACTATAAATAGGCTGTTTGTAGAGTCTGTGCCCATTCGCATAGGGGCTTGTTTGCCATAATCTTCTAGCTTTTCTAAGGCGTTAGCTAAAGGTGCGGCGTTATGGATAAACCTGGCCCCGGTTTCATCCGCGATAAATTCTCTAGATCTGGAAATAGCTAAATGAATTAAGGTAGCGGCCAGGGGGGCAACAATAGCCAAAATTAATAAACCAATTACATTGTTATCACCATCTCTATCTCCCCCTATACCCCCAAATATAGCCCCCCAACGAGCCATAAAGGCGACGTAAGAAATAACAGAAGCAATAGTAGCTGCTATAGTGGAAATTAGCATATCTCTGTTTTTGTCATGGGCAATCTCGTGAGCAGTTACACCTTTTAACTCTTCTTCGGAAAGTAAATCTAAAATACCTTGAGTATAACCTAAAACAGCTTTCTGGGGGTTCGGACCTGTACAGAAAGCATTTGGATTCTCTGAAGGGACGATATAAATTTTGGGTTTGGGGACATTTGCTAATTGCGAGACTTCTTGAACCATTTTATGTAGGTCTGCATATTCTTCTAAGGAAGCTTCTTTAGCTTTGTACATCTTTAAAACTAATTTATGAGAGTAAAAGTAAGAACCAACGTTCATTACAATAGCAAATACAAAAGCAAGAGCCAAACCAGAATAACCGCCAAGTAATTGGCCTATGGCTAATAAAATACCAGTTAAGATACCCAAGAACAAAACAGTCTTTAATTGGTTATTTAGCATAATACTTTATAGAAAACAAGTTTTAAAAAGATAGCGATAGATTTATATAAAAGAATTCTATTTAAAAAGTCAAGGTGATAATGTGGTAGCTACAGAGATTGTTGTAACAACAATTTTGAAGATTATATTTTCTGTTATTTTAGCTTATGTTGCAATAGCATTTATACTTCCCATGATTCGGGCCTTGGTGAAAGAAATTATTGAAGAACCTAGTGCAGTGAGTGGTTTTATGTCCCTCCTAGTTATAGTGGTTTATGTTTTTTTATTTAAAGAAATAATTAAAATTTTGACATCTCTTCCGGTGGATGCTCCAGCAGAGGGTGCAGAAGCAAGCAAACCTTTGTTAAGTTATTTATCTGTTTTAGAACCAGGGATTGGAATTTTAGATCAATTGCTTCCTTATGTTGGATGGGTTTTATTAGGCTCTTTAATTGCATTTGGATTGAGACATTATTTCAAGAAGTAAGTTTATATAAAATAAAATTCTAGTTTAAGTTATGGCTTACGATATTATAATAGGGAGAAGTGAAGAGGATAAAAAATTATTTGGAAAAGAAGGGACTGTTTTTCTAGGGAAGACTTATGTGCAGATGGGAAGGATTACGAGTTTAGCTAATCCTGTTTATTTAGATGTGGCGAGAAATCATACTATTTTAGTATGTGGCAAACGTGGATGTCTTACAGAAGACACTTTTATCTTTACAGATAAAGGATATAAAGAAATAAAAAAATTTAATGAAAATAAAGACAAAATATATTCATTTAATAAAAAAAATAAAAAATTTGAATTAGAAAGAGCAAAACTTATTTCTTATGATATAAATGAAGAACTCTATGAAATAACCTTAAAAGATGGTCAAGAATTAATTGCTACAGCAGAACATCCATTTTTAGTTAAATCTAATAAATTTTATTCTTGGAAGATTGCTTCTGAAATAACTGTTGAAGATAAAATTGTAAGTTTAGTAAATCTTCCAGAGACTAAAAATAAAGAAGGTATTGGTAAAGAAATGGCTCGGCTTCTTGGATTTATACTTGCAGATGGAAATTTGTTTGTTCAAAAAGGCAGATTTAAAGATGGTAAGGGATATTGGTATAATGGCACCAAAAAAAGATTAAGAATCTTTAATGCACAAGAGGAAGTACTTATTTGTGCTAAAAAAGATTTAGAAAAGATATTCAACATTCAAGCAAAGAGATATAAAAGAGAAAAATACAATCATGAAGTTATTGAAACAAAACAGCAGAGGGTTGTTGATGAATTTGTTAAACTGGGAATTCCTGTGGGTAAGAAAGATAGTGTAATTCGTGTTCCAAAAAAAATATTTTCGTCTCCCAAATCAACAATTGCTCAATTTCTTAAAGCATTAATTTCTTGTGATGGAACTGTTGATAAAAAAGGTTCTAGAATTCAATATTATTCTAATTCAAACTTATTTTTAAAAGACTTGCAACTTCTATTAAGTTACTTTGGTATTCATGGAAGAGTTAGAAATAAAAAAGTAACCTGTAATGGTAAAAAATTCTTAAGCTATGTGTTAGATATAATGGACTATTCCTCTTTGAAAATATTTGAGAAAAAAATAAGTTTATTTTCTGAAGAAAAAAGATCCAGACTTAAAAAAAGAAACTTTTGGAGAATCCCTAAAAGAAAATCTACAGAATATATTTCAGAGAATTTATTTTTTGAACCCCTAACTAAGATTTCTAAGAAAAGGTATAATACAAAAGTGTACGATTTAAGAGTTCCTAAAAATCATTCATTTATAGCTAATGGAATTATATCCCATAATTCAGGTAAGTCTTATTCTATGGGGGTTATGACAGAAGGTGTGATTGATTTTCCTGAAGAAGTGAAGAATAATATGAGCATTATCATTTTTGATACCATGGGGATCTTTTGGACTATGAAATATAAAAATGAAAAAGATGAAATGTTATTAGAGGAATGGGGTTTAGATTCTAAAGGTTTGGACATTGATTTGTTTGTACCAAAGGGTTATTATCAAGATTACAAATCTAAGGGGATTCCTGCGGATTACGAGTTTGGTTTACAACCCAGGTTATTGAATGCGGCAGATTGGTGTGGGGTTTTTAATATTGATATAAACAGTGATGAAGGAGTATTAATAGCTAGGGTTTTGAAAAAATTAAGTGGGGACTATAGTGTAAATGAGATTACCTATCATTTGGAAGAAGATCAAAAAAGTGACGAAAGAGTCAAAGAAAGAGTGCAAGGGATGTTTATTTCAGCCAATACTTGGGGTTTGTTTGATGAGGAAGCTGTGGATTTAAGCAAAATAGCTGAGAGAGGAAGGGTAAATATCATTGATTTGAGTTGTTATGGTCAGATTACAGGGAGTTGGAGTATTAAATCTTTAGTGGCGGGAATAGTGGGTCAAAAATTATTAGCAGACAGGATTATCGAGAGGAAAAGAGAAGAAGTAGAAAATATTGAGAGAGGGTATAGTTTGTTTAGACAAGAAGGAATTAAAAGTAAATTGCCTTTGTTATGGATCTTTATAGATGAAGCCCATAATTTTTTACCTAAAGATAAAGAGACTCCGGCTACAAATGCTTTGATTTCTTTATTAAGAGAAGGCAGGCAACCCGGAATAAGCATGGTCTTAGCTACCCAACAACCAGGGAAAGTGCATGATGATGTTATAACTCAAAGTGATATTGTGTTATGTCATAGAATAACTGCGAGCCAGGATATGGATGCTTTAAATTCGATGATGCAAAGTTATATGGAGAAAGGTTTAACCCAAGCAATTAATGATTTGCCTAAAGAAAAAGGGGCAGGAGTTATATTGGATGATGTATCTGAGAGGATTTATCCTTTAAGGGTTAGACCCAGAATTAGTTGGCATGGTGGTGAAGCTCCAAGTGCATTAAAAGGAAAGAAAAGTTTGGAGTTAGGGTTTTAGGATTTTAATCCCCAGTTCAGTTTCTATTTCTTTAATTTTTCTTACCATTGTTTCTGGGAGATTTTGTTTCTTTGTTAATTTTTTCACAATATCCACTAAAATCTGATCTGGCACTCCTGCTTTAATGGTTTTTTCTAAATTAGTTATGGCCTTTTCTAATAGGGTTAAGATTTCACGTCCATCAGATCCTTTTTTTGCCATTTTATTCATGTCCTATCAAATCAGCTGCACTTGCGCCAATTATAGCAGGTATGGATACTGCAGCGACTTGCTTATATATTAAAATTGCGGAAGAGTGGGCTGTAATCCCATATATGTATAATACAAAGAAAGTAACGGATAAAGCTACAATGTAAATCAAAGTTATTCTGGCCGGGATGAAAGATAAAAGTCTGATTTGTTTGACTTTTTTGAATCCAGCTGCATAAATGAAAATTAATCCAACTACATAAGCCACTATTAATAGCCAAGATGCTCGAGCTGTTGTTAAATTATCTGCAAAATGAGCGCCTTCTAAAAAAACAAAATGCGAGGTAACACCAATAAAAGAACCAATTAAAGCCTTGCCAAAATCTTTAACTGTTATTTTCTTTAAAGGAGAACCCTCCAAATCTTTTTTGATTTCTTCCAAATCTTCTTCTAGATCTTCATCAGAATCAGCTTGTTCACGTTCTCTTCTTAAAATAGAATCTAATTTTTTTTCAATTCTTTTTAAAATTGGGGGGGTGATTTTTTTCTTTTTGGAAGATTTCTTCTTTTTTGGCATGAAGGTAAATAGAGTGAGGAATTATTTAAATGTTTTTAAAGGAAAGATTTAAAAAAGCGTTTTTACTTTAAAGTAGTAAGATGAGTAAAGCCAAGGTTATTGGAAGTTTAGCATTATCAGCATTAGAACTAATTCCGACAGGCAGTGCCTTGGCCCAAAGTAAATTTTCTGGTTCTGTAGGTTTGGGGGGTTATTTTCCTTCTACCGAAGTTATGGGTAAGGGGGGGATTCCTTTTGGAGTGGATTTAAGAGGAGATCTTGGAAGAAAGAGGTTGGGTGTATGGGGTGGTCTTGCCTGGTTCGGAAAGACTAAAAAAAATAGAAGTGAATATAGATATAGGGGATTGGGAGACGGGGAAACGAGAGGTTCTCATTTATTGAGGATGAGTGGAGGTATAAGGGTAGGAAGTCCACTTAGTCATTTATGTTTTGGTGCATTTGGTGGAGAGCAAGATAATTATTTTGAAACAAGGGATTTGAGATGGGGTAGTTATGAGATAGATAGAGAGCATGATTTCAGTACATTTTATGGATTGACCGGGGGATTTAGTGTGGGTGGAAAATTTAAAGAAGGGGATCCTTATGGCTTATTTTTGAGAGGAGAATTTGACTATTTATTACACAAAATGTATGATGAACCTGTATGGGGTGTAAAATTTAGTGCAGGTGTGAATTTTACTTCACCTTAAAGTCTATACATACTCGAAATTTTTTTGGAGAGTATTGACCGACTTTCACAACTCTTAGAATTTGAGGTTTACATAAGAGTCTTATTTTTTCTATTGACTTTGAGGGGATGTCTTCCAACCTCTGGAAATCGTAAAAATGGATAGTTCCGGAAGGTTTTAATTTTTTAATTGCTAGGTCTAGATAAGAAGCAGCGTCTCTGGGAAGGGGCATAATAATTCTGTCAAATTTCTTTTTTATCTTTGGAATAACTTTGGAAACATCTCCTTGAAATAGTTTTACATTGGTTATTTTATTTAATTCTAAATTTTCTTGAGCAAATTTATGGGCTTTAGGATTTATTTCTATTGCATGAATTTCTTTAGCTGGAGAAAGTTTGGAGACAGTGATCGGATAAACCGCTATGCCTGAGAACATGATCAAAATTTCCTCTCCCTTTTTTACTAATTTAGAAATTCTTAATCTTTCGTTAGATAACCTTTGAGAAAAGTAAGTTTGATCTATATTTAATTTGAAAGTGCAATTATTTTCTTTATGTATGGTTGTTTTGGATTTTTTTCCTGCTAAGATTTTTGTTTTTTGTAATCGGTACTTACCATAATGGATTCCGGTTTTAACAACAACGGTTTCTAGATTTTTGAAGTTTTTTAATAATGTTCGGGCTACTTTTTTAGGTTGTTTAGTTTTTTCTGATAAAATAGCTATAGAACCAATAACATCAAAAGAGGAAGGGAGTTTCATAATCTTTTAAGAAATTGAGGGGTTATAAATTTTACCAAAAGATTTATATAATTTTGAGAGGTATTTTAGATAAAAAAGGTGACTTAATGAAAGGTAAAACTCTAATTTTAAGCATATTTGTGTTCTTGGTTTTAAATGTGAGTGTTTTGGCTCAAGGTTTGTTTGATTATGGAAGGGGTTTTGGTGGAAGAAGTTCTGGATTTTCAAATCTAATCACGGATACTTTGGATTTTATTTTTGGCGGCATTGTAGAACCTTTGATGGATGCGGTTAGGTTTAATAATTTTCATGCAGCGATTAAATTAGCTTTATGGATTATCCTTTATATTGTGTTAGCTTGGTTGGCGGGGAATTATTTTGGAGATAAAGTTCCTAAAAAATTATCAAAGGTGATTGCGGTGATTGCTGCGTTTATGGGTGTAGTTTTTATTCCCGAGAGATTATTAGAAGTTTTATTTAGAGATTTATTAGGTGGTCTTGTAGGATACTTGTTATTTACCCTATTTATAGTACTACCCATATATTGGTTGTATAAATGGAGTAAGGATTCTGAGAATAGAACTGTGAATTTAGTGAGTGCAGGCGGATTTTTCTTAATGATGAATTTTATTACCTATCTAAATAGAGAGGTGGTTTTTGAATTTAATTATGGCATTATGCATAATTTAGCAAGTACAACTGTGATGTTGGGTACTTTAGCAGCTTTAATTTTCTTTTTCCATAGATTGTTTAAAGGTTTAAAGAGCAAGGGTGGAGATGAAACTCCAACTAAGAAAAAAGAAGAAGATAAGTTTGCAGGTGCAAAAGCTTTAGCTAATAAATTAGTAAATGAGCTTAATAAAATTGGGGAGCATCTAGATCAATTAAGTAATGACCCGGATGGTTTGGCTAATGATTTATCTAGACATCACAATCAACTAAATGTTATAAATAGGACCTTTATGACTCATTTAAATAGCGGGGTTCATAGATTGGAAAGCAATCTTAGTAAAGCAGATGCAAAGGATTTAGCTTCTGAAATAGTTCAAGAATATAATGATTTACATGATTCTGTAGAAAGATTTACCCCTGTTAGGAAGAACCTAGATGCACATTTGAGAAGGTTGAGATCGAATCAACCCCTGGATCAAGGTTATTTTACAGATTTAATTGGGAAAATTGGAGAATTGGATTCTGAAATTAAACAATTAGTGAAGTCTTTATTAAAAATTAATTCACTATAATAAAAAAATTTATAAAGGAAAGGCTATTATTTAAGAACAATGGCAAAAAAGAGGTCTAGTAAAAGGGTTGCTTCAAGACGTGGAACTGCTTCTAAGAAGATACCCAATCCATTTAATTCTTTTTCATTTGGTAATATTAATTGGAGTGAAAAAAGTTTATTCATTGGATTATTATTAGTCTTAAGTGTAGTTGCATTTGGTAGTGGATCTGATATGAGTGCTGTGACTGGTGCATTTGCAGGAGTAACTGGGGCTGGTACTACAAAAGATATAACAACTGCGGTAAGTGATGTTTGGGGAATTGTAGATGGTCTGATAACACCTTTATTTGGTATTGTGGGTGCAACAGGAGGAGAACCAAATACTTTAGTCATTAAATTAACTCTTATTATTGTATTATATTTGATCTTAAACATGGGATTAAAATCTATGTTTGACGGGAAAGGCAGTATTATTGCCGGTCTTATTTCATTTTTAGCAATTGCCTTTGTGCCTGATAGTTTTATAACTCTTTATATTGGCAAGTTATTGCCTTCGATTGTAACGTTTATACTTAGTTTCTTAATTATTTTTGTGGTACTATATTTAATCCACAAGATGTATCCAGAAACCAAATGGGGACATTTATTGAAAGGTTCTTTGTATGCAGTGGCACTTCAATTAATCCTTATTTTAAAAACAGAGCTCCAAAGTGTCACAGAAGCAAGCTTGTTCGCAGGTATTTCAAAATGGGTCTTTATTGCTTTGATTACATACACCATCTTCAAACTATTATCCGAATTGGTCAAATTAGGAACCAGTAATAAGGAAATGGATTTAGGTAAAATTGGAGATGCAGCAAACAAACTTGGAAAGGGTGTAGATACTGTAATGGGTATTCCAAGTAATACTAAAGCCGCTTATAGAGAAGGCAGATGGGGGGACAAAAGAGAAGTCCTAGCAGGTATTGAAGAATATGTTGATGGAGAAAAAACTAACCCTTCTTGGGCTGGTATGGTTGGATTCCTAAATAAGAAATTGGGAACTAAAGGTGAGAAAAGCATTTTAGACAAGTATGGTATGACTAAGAAAGACTTCGATAAATTTAAGAAGAAATTAGATAGAGCTCAAAAAAACCCTAAAATTCAGAGTCGAAATAGAAAACAAGACAAAAACAAAGCTTGGGGTTAAAAGTCACCTAAGCCTTTTTGTTTATTTTTTTCTTTATTTTTTTTATATTTTTCTAATAAATTATTGATTCTATCTTCTGAAAAATCATGCTTAGTTACTAGAAGTTCTTTGATTTTAGTTTCGTCTATTTTCTTCCAAGATAATTGATAATTTTTCATGACTGGCATAGATTTGAATATAGCATAAATTTTTTTCCAGTCAAAATTGGTTTCTACTGTTTTGAATAAAGCATCAAATTTCTTGAATTGACTTACAAGGTTTAAAGATTTTTTAGGTCCTATTCCAGGAATCCCTTTAGGATTATAATCAGTTCCGGTTAAGATACCCATCACTATTAATTGGTCTTGATTTATGTTTAAATGTGATAAAACGTCTTTAAGTTCAATTAAATGGGGTTGGATATAAACGAAATTTCCTCCTGGAATCTTTCTAGTCTGAGATAAAGTTAGATTAGGAATTGTTCTAGGACAGCCATGGAGTAAACAATCAGCGTCTGAACTTGCAAATGCGTACAAATCCTTACGTTCAGTCATAAAAGCCCCTTGGGCGTCAGATTCACTTGGAGATTGGATTACAGGCAAGCCTAAAGCTTTAATTAATTCTTTAGATTCTTGAATCATTTCGTTATCTAAATAAGTGGTTTGTTTAGAATATTTAGACATAGATTCAATATCTTGTTCTTTTCTAGCTTGTCTATAAGACTCGTGAGCTTTTTCTTTTCGGTCTCTTCTAGCTTGTTGAGTGCCTGCTTTTAAGTCAGGGGGTTTTCCATCAAAGATAAAAGCTAATTTTATTCCTTTTTGCATTAAATTTAAACTTCTATGAAAAATTCCAGACAAATGAGAAGTTACATTTCCTGAAGAATCCATCAAAGGAGTGCCGTCTCTTTGTCTTATACTAGATAAAAATTGATAGAGAACATTGGAAGCATCTACTCCAATCTTTTTATTCTTTAAGTCTTCCCATTCAATTGTTCTTACAGGCAAAATACCTGGTAGCTTTACTCCCATGTATAAATTAAAGAAAAAAAGAATTTTTAAAGGTATTCAAAAGATTTATATGTAACTTCTAATTTTTTTCAATTGAATAAAAGTGGTGATAAGGCAGATTGGTTTTGACCATAAAGGGGGTTGGTACCATTATCGGATTCATACATTGAAGACAAGTGAGTTATGTAAAGATCGGTTGTTTGAATTAAGACAATTTTTAGAAGAAATGTTCAAGGATTGTCCGCATCACTATTTCCAAAGGGGACCCCGGAGTTCTACTTTAAAATTTAAATTAGATAATTTGGATTTGAAACATGTTAAAAACCACGATTTATGTGATTGGACTTCTCATGGGTTAGAACAAAATAGGAGTATATATAAAACAGCACATAGTAAAGTGCAAGTATTTATGCTGGAAAATGACGATAAGACTATTGCTGTTGAGATTCCTTTATGGTTAAAGCCGGAGGAAGTAGAATTTTATCAAAGTTTGTTTAAAACCAACGAACCTTTAACAGGGCATATTGATTTATTGAGAATTGAAGGGAATAAGATTTGGGTTTTAGATTATAAACCTAAAGCAAGATTAGAGAAGTTTGCGGCTACTCAAATTTATTTTTATGCTTTGATGTTGAGTAAAAGGATTAAGATTCCATTAGAAAAGTTTAGATGTGGTTATTTTGACGACCAGGATTGTTATTTGTTTAGACCAGATGAATGTTCTATTCCTAAAATGAAGAATATTTCGGATTTCTGTTAGAAATTAGATAAAGAACTTTGTTTATTGCCTTTTAATAATTCTTCAAAATTTTTGTTAAAAAATACCAGGACAGAATCAGCTATGGGTTGAATCTGTTTTTTTATGTAATGGTCGTAATCTATTTTATGTTTGAGTTTTTGGGTAGGTTCGGGACCATCTTCGGTAATGACATATTCAATTATGTTCGAGTCCATCTTGTCTAATTTTTGTGCGGCTTTGACGTGTTGGGCATTTATTGCATAGGACTTTAGGTCTTTTCTTATGGCTTTTCTATAAATCAATAAATCATCATATTTGCCTTTTCTAATATCTTCTACGAATTTTTTTATGTAGTTTGTAACTGTTTTTTTATGGAAAATTAAATCTAATAATTCTTTTTGAAATTTTTTAGACAAGTCTGTCCAATCTCGTCTTCTAGATTCTAAACCGGTAAATTCTATTTTTTCTTTTCCATCTTTGATTAATAATCCAGCATAACGTTTTTTAGCTCCAGTTTCAGAACCTCTGACGTGGGGCATCAAGAACATCTTGAAAACCTTTTCAAATTCTAATTCTAAATAATTCTCGGAATTATATTTTTCTTTAATGTGTTTATCAAAGAAAGAATTGATGTCTTTAGCTAGTTTTTCTCCTAGTTTTTGAGACTTTTCATAAGAATCTATTTTTGAATTAATAAAAACAGAATCTGTATCAGAGTAAATAACTTTGTAGCCTTTTTCTTCTATTTTTTTGGCAGTTAGTTTTATTAATTCTTGACCAGATTGGGTGATGGCGTTAGCCATGTCTGTGTTAAAAAATCTAAAAGAAGGGTTAGCCATAACTCCAAAGAAAGAATTTAATAAAATCTTGATAGCATATCTTGTTAATTCATCTTTTTGTTTTGCTACTTTTTCACGTTCTTTCATTAAAACTTCAATGATTTCAGGTAATAAGGCTGAGTTTCTTTTGAAAGCAGCTTTATTAGGTGCTATGATGTAACTTTTACCTTTTTTCTTTCCTACAAAAGCCAAAGGGTCAATATTGAAAGTTCTTATGATAGAAGGGTATAGTGATTTAAAATCTAAGACTAAAAGATTTTCATATATCCCTGGAAGGGAATCCATAACATAGCCTCCGGTTATAGGAGATTCTTTTCTATGGAAAGTGGAAGAAGGGGCTGCTATTTGATTTTCTCTTAGTTTTCTTAAGTATAAGGAATCAAAAGAAGCTATGGAAGCACTTACACGATTTAAAGGCATACCTGTAAGAATAGACCTATGGATTGTTAAATCTAAAACTTTTGTTTTATCTAAAATATCTATAACTAGTTTGGAATCTTTTAAATTGTAAGCAATTAGTTTTTTAGGATCTTTTTTGTAGAATTTTTCTATTTCCTGTCCTTTATTGTAATCGTCTATTAACTTATCCTGTTTAAGGAAATGTTTAGCTGCTGTAGAGAGTTTGTAATTTTCTAATTGAATGAATGAACTCCTGATTAGATCTATAGCATCTAAAGCAACCCTTCCTTGAAAATCTGCTTTGGAAGTTCTAAAAAAGTCTTGTTCTAGTTGTAATTTACATTGTTGTTCGGTTCGACCCAAAACAAAAGGAATTTTGTGTTCTTTGAATTTTTCTTTTAAGAAATTTAAATCGAAATCTATGAAATTCCAGCCAGTTAAAATATCTGGGTCTTCATCTAAAATGATTTCTTGGAATTTTCCTAGTAAATCTTCTTCTGTTTTGAAACTTAAAGTACTTGGAACTTTTTTATTTGAAACTAGTAAAGAAGTTTGGAATTTTTTAGAATAAATAGAGAGGGAATAAAGGTCTTCTGCGTTTTTGGAAGTTTCAATATCTATAGAAAAGACTTTTAATTTGGGATCAAAAGGAGAAGTCGGAGATAAGGTGGGTTCGTGATAAATTCTATCTATAATACCTGAGTCTTCGTAATCTCTATTTGGGATTTCTATAAAAGTTTTAATTTGATGGTCTATTAGGAATCTTTGGGGAAATCTAATATCTGCTTCATAGCATTCTACATCTTCTTTTTCTAAGTATTTTCTCAATTTAGGGACTTCTGCAGGTAAATCTACTAAGACTTGGACTAATTTTTCCCCTTTGAAATTTTTGAATTTGGAAGCTTTGGAAGTATATTCCTTAGGTAAGTGTTTAGCATCTGAAGATTTAATGTAGAAGTAAGGTTGGTAGGAATTTAAAGTTAAAAAAGATTGAGAATTTTCTAGTTTTCCAAATAATAAAATCGTAGGCTTGTTGTTAATGATTTTATAAGTTTGATAAAGTATATAGCCTTTCATTCATTTTAGAATAGAGAAGATAGGTTTAAATAAGTTTTTAAGATTAAGAAAAGTATGAATTTACGAGAATATAGGGAAGCGGGGAAAATAGCTGGCGAAATATTGGTTTACGGTAAGAAATTAATAAAAGAAGGAGAAAATATAGGTGAAGTGACTAAAAAAATAGAAAATAAAATTTTTAGTTCTAAAGCTAAACCAGCTTTTCCAGTTCAAATTTCTTTGAATAATGCTGCAGCTCATTGTTATTATACTCCTGAAATGGGAGAAGTGTTTAAAGAAGGAGATTTAGCTAAATTAGATTTGGGGGTGCATGTTAAGGGTTTTATTGCGGATAATGCCTGTACGGTCGATCTTTCTGGAGATGATAATTTAGATTTGATAAGAGCGAGTAAGGATGCTTTAAAAGAAGCTCTTAATTTAATGACCCCGGGTAGTAAATTAAAAAATATTGGGAAAGCAATTGAGGAAGTAATTGTGGGTTACGGTTTTAAACCTGTTAAGAATTTATCAGGGCACGAGGTCGAGGATTATAATTTACACGCGGGTATGAATATCCCCAATTATGATAATGGTAATGCTGCTGAGTTAGAAGAGGGTCAGGTATTTGCGGTTGAGCCTTTTGCAAGTACGGGGGCTGGGAAAGTAGAGGAAGGAAAAGACAGTGGTATTTACAAGGTGATGGGTTTAAAAAAAGTAAGGGTTGGAAGAGATGTGTTAAAATACATTTATGAAAATTTTAGAGGGTTACCTTTTTCTAAGACTTGGATAAAGGATTTTGATGATTTTAAATTAAATTCCGGTTTTAGGTTTTTAGAACAAAATGGGGTTATCCATAATTATCCGCAATTAATGGAAGCCAAGGGTGAGAAAGTGAGTCAGGCTGAACACACAGTGGTTGTGGGTGAGAAACCTATTGTGTTGACCAAGGTTTAATTCTGGTTTAGGTTTAGAAATCTTTATATAATTAAAGGGGTTTAAAGAAAATATGGCAAAAAGAGAACAAAATACAGCAGAAAATACCGAGGATATGAATTTTAATAATTTAATTGGACATTATTTTAAGGCACAAGAGGTAGCTAAAAAAACCTTGACAGAAGCAATTAATATGAAAAGTAGAATTTATGTCTTGATTGAGAAAGAAAGGGTGAGTAAAAGATTTAAGAAAATGGCAGACAAGAGATTGAATGGTATTATAAAGGCATTAGAGAAATTTACAAAAGCTAAAGTTTAGATTCTTCTATGTGTTTAAAAAATTTATCCAAAGTAAGTCGGTACTTCTTTTCTTATTTTGCCCGCTCTTGCAGATTTAAAGAATCTTTCTTCCAACAATTTGTAAGCTTCTAAATCTTGTTCTGTTACACTAGACCTAGCTTTTTTCATAACTGTTTCAAAATGCTTCATAGTAACCTCTTTTGAATCTAGGTTTTCTCTTAAAGCTAATAATCCCGCTTCTTTACAAATATTTTCAATATCAGCTCCTGTGAATAACTCTGTTTCTTTTGCTAATTTTACAAAGTCCACATTTGAAGCGACTTTCATATTTTTCTTACTTATTTCGAAGATATTTAATCTAGATTTTTCATCCGGAACAGGCACCATAACCATCCTATCAAATCTTCCTGGTCTAAGTAAAGCAGGATCTAACATATCAGGTCTGTTTGTGGCAGCTAGGACAATAACATCTTGTAATTCTTCTAAACCATCTAATTCCGAAAGTAGTGTATTTACCATCCTTTCAGATACACCTGTAGAATCTTTTCCGGTTCTTCTTGGAACTAAAGCATCTATTTCATCAAAGAAAATGATTGCGGGTGTTAATTGTCGAGCTTTCTCGAAAATTTTTCTAATTCCTTTTTCAGATTCACCCACGAATTTATTTAATAATTCCGGTCCTTTAACTAAAATAAAGTTAGCTTCGGATTCATTTGCAACTGCTTTAGCTAAAAGAGTTTTACCACAACCAGGCGGACCATATAACAAGATTCCTCTTGGAGGTTTAACTCCCAGATTTTTAAAGGCTTTAGGATGTTTTAAAGGCCATTCAACTGCTTCTACGATAGCTTGTTTGGTTTCTTCTAAACCTCCAATATTATCCCATTTAATATTTGGAATTTCTACTAATATTTCTCTCATAGCACTGGGTCTAACTATTTTTAGAGCTTCTTCAAAATCTTTAGCGGTAACTACTAATTTTTCTAATAGTTTACTATCAATGGGTTCTTTTTCTCTTAATTTGATATCTGGCAATAATCTTCTTAAGACGTTCATAGCCGCTTCTTTAGCTAGGGCTGAAACGTCTGCACCCACAAAACCATGAGTTAATTCCGATAATTTAATTAATTTAACATCATCAGTAAGAGGCATATTTCTAGTATGAATTTTTAATATATTCAACCGTCCTTTTTGATTTGGAGCTGAGATTGAAATTTCTCTGTCAAACCTTCCTGGACGTCTTAAAGCAGGATCTATAGCATTGGGTCTGTTTGTAGCGGCAATTACAATTACTTTACCTCTGGATTTTAGACCATCCATTAAAGCTAATAATTGAGCCACAACTCTTCTTTCTAATTCTCCATGAGTTTCTTCTCTTTTAGATGCGATTGCGTCTATTTCATCTATAAAAATAATACTGGGGGAATTTTTTTCAGCTTCCTCAAAAACCTCCCTTATTTTTTTCTCAGATTCCCCATAGTATTTGTTCATGATTTCAGGACCATTAATTAAAATAAAATTAGCTTCAGATTCATTTGCAACAGCTTTAGCTAAAAGAGTTTTACCACAACCAGGAGGACCGTGTAAGAGAACTCCTGCAGGAGGTTCAATACCCAGTTTTTTGAATATTTCGGGATGCCTTAGGGGTAATTCTACCATTTCCCGTATTTTAGTTATTTCTTCAGTTAAACCGCCAATATCTTCATAGTTAACTTCAGGAAATGATTCCTCTGTAACTTCCATAGCCTTAGGATTAACTTTAATTTCAGTAGTTTCAGTTATAATAACTGGTTGTTTGGGATTAGCTTCAGCTACAACGAATTTTAAAGATGTAAAACCGAAATTATCTGAGAAATTTTCTTCAAATACATTAAAAATATCATCAAATAAAGGAGATTCAGCCAGGGTTCTTTTTCTTCTTCTTGTTCCACCTAATGCAACAATATCCCCTTTAACAATAGCTCTGCCCAATAATCCCCGTTTGAAAACTTCAGGATGAGCTTGAACCATAACTCCTTTTTGAGCTGGTGCAATTGTAATAGATTTGGCTTCTTTAATTTCAGCAGCACGGATTTTAACTGTTTCGCCGATACCTGTTTTAGCATTTCTTCTTAGGATACCGTCCATTCTAATTATAGATTGACCGACATCAGAAGGATAAGCTCTATCAACTACTCCTACTGTGACTCGAGAACCTTCTATTTCGATCACATCTCCAGGTCTGACATTCAAAATCTTCATGGTCTGGGTATCTATTCTAACAATACCCTTATAGGCTTCTTCTTGAAGAGCCTCCATTACTTTTAACGGAACATTTTCTTTAGTTTCTGCCATTTTAATCAAAAAATCTCCTTTTCTTGAAAAAAATACTTAATTTTTCCGGCTCTTCTAAAGCCAGGAAAAGCATCTTATTTAACTTTTTCTGTATGTCGTCTTGATAGGAAATTATTTCTCTTGGAATAGAGATTGTGTAAGAGTTTCCAACCATTCTTAATTTAACTTGGTAAGATTTGTTTTTTAATTTGGAAAATTGATCTAATTTTTGTTTGTCTTCAGGATGGAAATAGGTTTTATCACATTTGGGACATCTTAAAGCTCTAAGTCTACACCCATCTTTCTCAATCAATATTTTTTTAGTTTTGGTGTTACAGTTATCACATAAAACTGTAGCGTTAAATATATCTGTCATTTTGTATAACTTTTTGTGTATCCATGATGTGTATACAACCATTTAAAAAGCTTTCGATTGGAATAAGTTATTAAGTTTTGTTCTATTTAGAAAATTATGATAAATTCGGGAAATGGTTTGTTTGAAAAGTTGGAAAGGGAAATAACTTGTATCTATGGGGAGGCTACTTCAGGGAAGACAACTTTTGCGAAATTGGCAGCGATTGAACAGGCTAAAGCAGGAAAGAAAGTGGTGTATATAGATACTGAAAATGGATTTAATGTGGAGAGGGTTAAACAATTAGCTGGAGAAAATTTTGAGAAAGTTTTAGAGAATGTGTTAATATTTAGACCGAGCCGATTTAGAGAACAAAACAGAATTATTAAAACACTGCCGAGTATGAAAAATATTTCTTTAATAATTATAGATACTATTGGAAGACACTATAGGGTTAAAGTTAAAGAAAGACCCGAAATCTATAACATGCATATGAATAAACAATTTAGTATTTTGAGTGGGTTAGCTAAAGAGGTTCCGATTTTAATTACAAATCAGGTGTATTCTAATTTAAAATCAGAGAGTGTGAGTATGATTGGAGGGGAGAGATTTAAGAGTTGGAGTAAACGAATTATAAGATTGGATAAAGAACCCAGAAATATTGTATTTGAGAAGCCAGGTAAAGAGGGGATGGATTTTGAGATTAGAGAAGATGGGATTTTTAAGGTATTAAAAGAGCAGGTAGATGAGTAAAGAGAAAATTAACATAGAACCAAGGTCTGCTATGGAGGTAGTTATTGGTATTAAGGTGTTATCGGGATCTTCTTTTTTCTTTATGAAATGATTGCCAGCCATAATAACAATTAAAGCTATTAAAGAAACCAAGAAGAAAGTAGTTAGAGCTGTTATGATTACAATTTTGATGTAGGGCAGGGGGGCAAAACCGAAGCCCTTCATATAGGCAATCAGGGAGGCTAGAGTGGAGACATAGAACGCTCCTATTAAGGAAATTCCTACAATTCGAGTATAGTGTTTTTTTAGGGCTTCATTCATGAACTTCTTTTTACTTAATTTATTTTCATGATATAATGTGGCATAACGAGAAGCAAAAATGGTTCCAAAGTTTCCAACCATCCCGTTTAAGGCAGGAAATAAGATCAGTAAAGGGAGGATGACGAATATTTTATCTTGGACTACCTCTAAACCAATTCCACCAAACGCACTTATGATGGATGCAAGTATTAAAACTCCCAGACTTTCTTTTAAGATTCTATGTTCGAGGTTCATGTTAGTATAGTAATTGCGATTAAGATTGATAATATACTTTCAATATCCCCTATACTGGCTACATAGGGTCCCATAACATTATCAGGGTCGTGATGGTGTTTGTAGAGCCAGAGGGCCATTTTGACTGTTAAGGGGAATAAGAGAATGGAAGATATAGTGGCAGCTATTAAAGGAACCAGGATTAATTTAGGGTTATTATGCCCAAATATGAAATACGTAATGAGATAGACACTAACTCCCAGGATTAAACTAACAAAAAAGACCAAAATAAAAGAAGCAATTTTGTTTTCTTTGATTAATTTGGATTTACCATCTGTTTTGATTTTTTTAGTGTGGAGTTCGGTTCCAATTCTAGAAGCTAAAGAGCCAGCTATAGCTCCTTTTAATTCTAAAAAACCGGGAAGTAAAAGGAATAAACCGGGTAAGAGAAATAATTTGTCTGTAAATATGGCTAATAAAGTACCTGCAATCACCCCTCCAGTTATAGCAACTAACTGAGAAGAAAGTATTTCTGAAAATTCTCTTCTTTCAGCCATAGACTAGAAATTATATGTTTTGGGATATAAATGTTGCTATTTCCGTTTTAAGAACCAGAAAATAATTGCAATAACCAAAGAAACTGCGATTAAACCCAAGAAGAAAGAGTTTAAAGTGGTTAAAGGGATTTCTAACCAAGATTGGAAGCTAGTTGTTAAAATGGCTTGTAATTCTGCTGGGACTTCTTGTTCGACAGTTAGTTTTTCCATTATCTTTGGAATAAAAGAAGGTATGGAAGTAAAAGCAAAATAACCTACTATGCCTGAAAGTAAAGCATTTACAGAGATTTTGAATATGGCTCCGTAGAAAGACAACATACCCACAAAATAGAATACCAAACTTAAGACAAATAAGACTAACATCGGAGTAACTAACATATCTACATATTGTTCATAAGATTGTATTTCGGTTTTGATAGAAGAAATACCCATTTGATCTAGGGCCAATTCAGGATTATTGATTAAATCACAACCTTCTTGAGAGGGCATTTGATTACAAATTTCTTTTAGTTCTTCTTCGGTCATTCCAGAGGATTGAGCTAATTGATTTAGGATTAAATTAGAATTTGAAATTTGGGCTTTTAAGTCTGCTTCAAAGGTATCTACGTTTTCAACCATAGATGCTCCAAAAATAAAAATAAATAAGAGTAAGAAAGCTAAAGAAAAACACAATCCTCCAAGAGATCTACTTATGAACTTTAGCACCATTTTTCTTACTGTTGTTAATAGGTTCTATGTACCTACATTTTGGGTATTTAGGACAGGAAAAGAAAGAACCATATAAGCTTTTCCTTACAATTAGTTGAGAACTGCATTTAGGACATTTTCTTTTTTCTTTTAATAGTTTGGTTGGAACTTTTTTTGTTTTACATTCTAAATTAATACAAACAATTTGGGGTCTTTTACCTTTTTTTAGGATTAAAACTTCAGGATGGCCACAGACCTTGCAATCTTTCTTTGTGGGTCTGATTAAGGTGTTGCTGGGAATAGAGAAAGTGGTTTTACAACCTTCTTTGTATCTATCACAGGCAATAAATAAACCAAATCGGCCTTTGAGGATTCTTAAAGTGCCTTTTTTACATTCTGGACAAGGTCCTATTTTAGATTCTTGTTGTCGAGTTTCAATTGTGGCTTTGCCTAGGGCTTTCCCTATATGTTCTTCATTTTTTTTAAAGTGTTTTAGGGTTTTTTTAAGATGATTTTCTGCTTTTTTTAAGACAGTTTCCTTTGTTTCTTTTTTATCCCGGATTTTTTCCATATCTTTTTCTAAAACCCTAGTCATTTCCTCATCTAAAATCTCTGGACAGTATTTTTCTAAAGTCTGGGCTGTTTTTAATCCCAATTTAGTTACTTGTAAGGATGTTTCTTTAACATAATCTCTTTGGTAGAGGGAATCTATAATGGCAGAACGTGTGGCTTTGGTTCCCAGATTTCTTTTTTCTAATTCTTTTATTATGGTCGCAGGGGTATAACGTTTGGGAGGTTGGGTTTCCTTAGAGAGTAAATTGATTTTCTTAATCTTGATGATATCTCCTTGATTTAAACTAGGCAAGGTAATCTCGTCAAATCTAGCATACCGGCCATAGAAAATATGCCAGCCAGGTTCTATAGTCCGGGTTCCTTTAGCAATAAAAGGCTCTTTTTTAATGTCTGAGTTAATAGAAACAGATTCTCTTTGAGCGGGATCCCCAAAAGTGGCTAAAGTTCTACGAACGATTAAATCATAGATTTTTTTATCTCTTTCATTTATTTTTTTGGGATATAATCCGGTTGGGTGAATAGCGGGATGAGCAGGGTCTGTTTTTTTACCGTTATTGGGTTTTAGATCGGGTTTAGCTAAAAGTATTTCACACAATTTGGTATAATTGGGTTGTTTGGCTAAGCTACGGATTACTTTCTTTAAATTAATTTGAGGGGGGAATTGATTGGAACTAGTTCTTGGGTAAGAGATATAAGCTTTGGTGTAGAGTCTTTGAGCGATAGCTAAAGATTCCTTTGGAAGTATTTTGAAAATTTTGTAGGCTTCTAATTGTAAAGCTGTTAGATCGAAGGGGTTGGGAGGGGATTGTTGCTGGATCCTTTTAGTTACTTTTTGGATAATAGCTTTTTTCTCTCCTTTAATCTTGGTGTAAATTTTTTTAACTTCTTTTTTATCCCAAAATTTGTCTTTTTTATGTCGGGCTTCGACATCACCAATAGCTTCTAGTTCCCAGAAAGGTTTAGATTTAAATTTTTTAATTTCTTTTTCTCTTTCTGCTAAAATTTCTAATGCCGGGCCTTGAACTCTGCCAGACGATAATATTTTGAAAACTTTTGTAGCGTTTTTAATGGCTAAAGTAAGTGCTCTCGATAGATTTATGCCAAATAACCAGTCTACTATGTGTCTAGCTTCTCCTGAACGTATTAAAGGGAAATCCAGATGTTTAGAAGCAGTTTGGTAAGATTCGATTAATTCGCCCCTTGTTAAGGTGGAAAACTTCATTCTTTTTCCATCTGTTTTTTTTGCAATGAATTTCAGGACATTATAGCCTATAAGTGAACCTTCTAGATCAAAATCACATGCAACTGTAAATTTATCACATCTTTTAGATAAATCTTCCAAAGTGTCAACATATTTTTTAGTGAAATCTGCAGATTTAGATATTTCATAAGAAGGAGCCCATTCTGTGTTAAAAACTGGATAAGTCCAGCCTTTTTTGTCTTTTTCTCTTAAATTAAATAAATGTCCTACTGCACAGCCCACATAGATTTTTTTACCTTTATGGGTTAATTCATAATAAGAGACTTTATT
>CEPX01051937.1_pt1 | contig 88098 bp, 91 predicted proteins | sample 361361 | NCBI WGS metagenome assembly CEPX01 (sample SAMEA2619974, study PRJEB7988) | marine metagenome | biome: marine biome (ENVO:00000447); feature: mesopelagic zone (ENVO:00000213) & marine oxygen minimum zone (ENVO:01000065); material: "saline water (ENVO:00002010), including plankton...
TCTTTATTCTCAGGAATAATCTTTTTATTATTCTTTAGCTTCTCTTTTGCACTTTTGTATGCCCTTTTTGTTGGGTATAGATTGTTCATATGTGTCCCTATATGGTATACTTGCATTTTGGCGAGTATATATAGAGTTAGTAGGTGATTTGAACTAAAAGGGGAAAGCCTCGGAGGAGATTTGAACTCCCAACCTTCTGTTTACAAAACAGACGCTCTGCCATTGAGCTACCGAGGCGGTATTCTGCCTATTTAGCCCCTCTTTAGATGGGCTCATGTAGTCAAAATGATCAACCTGTTTGCAGGTTGCCATCTGAGCTACCGAGGCATAAAAGTATTGATGAAATAATCTCTTTTTATTTCTTGCTATAGGCTACTTTTCTTTTACTTCCAGAATAATAGGATAGTGGTCGGAGCCATAGAGTTTTTTAATAACCTCCTTTTCAAGTACTTCAAAACTATCTGGGATTAATATTTTGTCCAAAGATTTTGTATGTCCCAAAGCTGCGTAAGTTTTCTTTCCTAGAAAAGGATCTTTCAAACCATATTTCCTACATACTTCTTTGAATTCTTTTTTTTCATTTTTTACAAGGTCTCTTCCCCTGAAACCATAAATTACTGTAAAAAGTGGTGCAAGAAAGAAGTTTTTAATTTTTCCTCCACCTATTATATTAAAATCTCCACACACAATATTTACTCCAATTGGCTCTCTCTGTTTCAACATTTTTTTAAATTGCTTCTCTCGGTTTCTTGGCGGGGCAACAGCCTCCAGATGTACATTGAAAATTCTGTATTTTCTTCTCCTTCTTTCTATATCTACAAACGAACCCTCAACACTCTCGTGCCATTTCATTATTCTCTGGTAAATTCTTCTGATACCTCCTTCCCCAAGTTCAAAGGTATTTGATCGTCCTCTCCTAAAATCCTTCTTAAACATAGTTACTAGGTGACTTGCAGTCCCATGTTTCTTCACTTCCAGGTGGTCCACTGCCTGATAAAAATAGTAGTTTTCTTGTAGTGAACTCGTTTGAAGAAGCTCAAATATATCTGAAGGAACTTCCTGAAGGCATATTATATCGGCCTTTTGCGAAAAAATAAAATCAACAACTTCCTGTGCTTTCCTATTTCCAACCCATACATTCCAGGATAGTATCTTCAGTTTCATCGGGACTTATTGTATTGCGTGATAAATATGAGTGCCGGCGGCGTGATTTGAACACGCGACTTCTAGATGTCTTAGCGCCACATAAGTCACTTCCCTTCTTGCTCAAGAAAGGATCATCACTCATAAGATGCTTATGAGTCTAGCGCTCTAACCAGACTGAGCTACGCCGGCACTTGTGTCTGGCTCTCTATGTTTGAATTCAACTCTTTTTATTTCTTGTGTTTATACTGCTCCGAAAAGTGTCAGGACAATTACAAGAGAAATTACTCCAAATATATCTGCCATACTGGTTATTATTGGCACTATCACATTGTCCGGGTCAATTGAGCGTCGCATGAAAAATATGGAGATGAAAAAGGAAGAAAGAACCACAACTGTTGTAACAATCAATCCTCCAATGAGGCTTATCAGAATAAGCTTAGTTCCAAGTATATTTGGTATTCCAATAAATCCTGAAATTCCAATTGAAATTGCACCTACTACTGGGAATATTAAAAGTGCAAATGTGTAAGCTCCAAACATTTCTTTAAGTGTTTCAAATCCTCCCCTATATTCTTCATGAATTATTCCAAGATGCAGTTTTGTTGTGAAACGCGATGCGAATATACTTCCGATATTTCCTCCTTGTGAGAGAAAGGCCGGTAGAAGAACCAAAACACTAGGTATTGCAATCAGAGTTCCGAGGGTGTCTTGTAGAAGAAGACCTGATATTGTGTTCAGAAGTGTTGTTACTAAAAGGACTGCAGAACTCTGTACAACTATTACACGTGTTTTAGAGTCTTTTCCGAGAATGATTGTTATTATCAATATAATTAGGAGTCCAATAACTCCAAGTGAAAAATAATCAGAAAAATTTGAAAAACGAAGTGTCAGCCAGGCAGCAGCAAGAAGTGAAGGCAGGGTAATTATGTCTCCGATTGAAGCAATTAGTGGAGACGTAACATTGTCTGGATCCCAGCCCCTTCCATATGCTGTAAATGCTATAAAGAATGTTACAAGAAGCAGGATTGAGCCTGCAAATATACTTCCCATGAAGGCTATTGTTATGAAAGTTGATATTGTTGCACCTTCTAAGCCAAGAACGGTGGAGAAGAGAGAGGCAAGTGATGCAAGTATTACTGGAAAAATAATACTCAGATACGCAGAAGAAAGAACATTGGTTTTTACTACATCATTTTTCAGACCAAAGGATTTTATTTGTCCGAGATGAAATGCCGAGCCAAGCCTTGCACCAACAGCGCCAAAAATTGCCCCTCTCATATTCGTTGCGCCTGGAACCAGAATTATAAGTCCAGGTATAATTAGGAGCATTTCCTTTGAACTGCTCAGAAAGGCACCTGCTACAGCAGAAGCAAATATGGATAAAAAAAGTGCAGCTGAGCTCTCCTTAAGCTCTTTCGTGTTCTCGTATATGAAGCTGAGCAGGAACTTCATACCTATGGTTTGGTTCTCCACCCGCGTCACTTGGATCACCTGTTGTTTTTTCTGCCATTCTCCTCACCTGTTTACAATTTTCTTGAATATGTGCTTATATTAATCTTCCTCAAGCTAGCCATTGGATGAAGGTCCATCCAAAATAATACATTATTATCCAGTTAAATGCCACAGAGAAAACTGCGAACTTTATTATTCGGACTATATTTGCCCCGAACAATACATAGGCTACATTTGAAATTATGTTGTAGGCTACAACAATCCCCATTATTGTGCTAAAGAAGCTTGCCTCACTTATCGGGAAGAAATTAGTTATCGCGAAAGTTGGAATAAGGAATGCTGAAGTCAGAGCTAGGTATTGTACTCCATAGGGGAATACAATCCAGGATATCAAAAGCATCAGAAAGGCGATGAGGAAACCCCAGAGTGGTGAATATGCATATGATATAAGCAGTCCGAAAGGCAGCCATAGTTCGATTCCCTGTAGGTCAGCTCTTCTGGCGCCTATGCTTATGAAGGATCCCAATATTACAATGCCAATCAATGTTATGACTTGGGTGAACATTCTTGATAAGATGCTTACCTCTCTTATAAATAAATCGGACAGCCTAAGTTTTAAATAAAATTAAATTATATTGTTATTGTTAAGATGTTCTGGAAAAAAGACCATAGTAAAAAAGTCATGCATTTATTTATAGATATGTACTCTGCCATTACTGCTAAAAATAAACACGGGGCGCCACGCTGGAAAAAATACGATTCCAGTACTAAAAAACTTCGAAGATTAATTGAAAAAGAGAGCACAGTTGGGGCAATGTGTTTTGATATTGATGGTGAGAGGCTATCCATTTTAGATATATTGAGCAAGCTCGATAGTATGGAAAGAACTCAGTTCAGAGAAATGAGTGATCTCATTTACAAAGCTACACGTGCCTCATCATAATATACAATAATAAAAAAAGGGCCCGACGGGATTTGAACCCGCGACACCTTGGTTAAGAGCCAAGCGCTCTACCAGCCTGAGCTACGGGCCCGCAGTAGAGCTTTATAGAAACTTCCTTTTATTTAAGTTTGCTGATATACTCTCGTTCTTCAAGCTCGTCCAAATCTTCATGAACCTAATCTAAGTCATCTTCAAAGAGTTCTTCAAGCTCATCCAAATCTTCATGAGCCTCATCTAAGTCATCTTCAAAGAGTTCTTCGACATCCTGACGTTCCTGTTTTTCCTCTTCAGAAATTTCTCCTGCTCCACCATCTATCGCTGTGCACCCACTTACGAAAACTGCAAGAACAAGTGCAATTATTTTATATTTCATTTATTCCGACCTCCTGCTGTTTTTGGTATTCTGCTTTTCCAGTTTCAACAAATGCGCTCCAAATCCGCTTCACCTGATTAATGATTTCTCTCTTTTCCCAAAGAGTTTCAGCAGAGTCAAATTCTCCCTTCTTTAATTCAATTGAATTTATGAGTCTCGAAGCCAGCTCTTCACTTACATATCCTCGTGAAAGATATTCCTCGGCCTTATCTTGCAGTCCTTGAAGTCTTATTTTTATTGTGTCATAAACTCTATCCTTTACTTCAATCTCGCACTTTGTTCTGTCTTCGCCTTCCATTTGTTTGCATTCAGAAACATCTTCTTTAACATTATTTTCGGTTCCAAGTGCTTTCCTAACGCAAGATAGGACTTCTTCCCTCTCTTCATTAATTTCAGAACATTTTCTATATGAGGTATACTTCAGGTTGCAGGATTCTTTTTGCTCTCCTTTCAGATCCCGGCACTCATCACTGTCATACTCTTCTTCTGAAACAAGGTAAGTTCCATGTTCCTTTACAACCGCGAGTCTACAACGTATTCTTTCTTCTCGGTCATCACTTTCTTCACAATCTGCATCTTCAGAAATATCCCTTATTTTCCTCTTTATTACTTTGAGTTCGTCTGTTGAAAGTACTGTAGCCTTCTTTTTTATCAGTCTTGCTTTCTTTACATCAGGACTTTCTGCGCTTCTTATCAGGAATTTTAGTTTCTCTATCTGGCTATCAAAACTTTCCCTCTCCTCCTCGTCAAGCTTTGCCGAATCTGTAAAACTTTTTATTTCTTTCAAAAGTGACATTGCCTCAAACTGTGTGGCTTCCTTGTTCTCGGAATTTATCTGATCTAGAATCTGTCTGACTTCTGAAATTCCCTGCCTTATTCTCTGCACAGAGTCTACTTCTTGTATTCCACGAAATGTCTCACGGGGTTCTTGCAAGGCTTGAGAAAGGTCATCTGAAATTGATGGAATGGCAATAAAAAATATCCGCACCTGCTCAACAAGGGCCAGAGCACTTTCCCTTTCTTCATCACTTTCTCTGGAGTTAGAAATCAGGCTTCGCAGGTCTTCCAAATTCCTCATCTGCATCTCCTTCTCAAATTCTGATATTCCTTCGGAACTTGCATCAATTGAGGAACTCAAATCTCTTATAATTCCGCTGGTTTTCTCAGCCATTCCAAAATCCGTCAAAATTAAATTTAACTCCTTAAGGGCAGTTTCTGTTTCAGGTTTGAATATACCCTCATCATCATAACCCTTGACTACTCCCGCGTCATCAAGAGCTTCTATAGAATCTGCATCCCAATCAATTTCTGTGTCTTCAAAACCAGTGTCATCGTATTCAGGAATCATCCCTAATTCATCTACCATCTTCTTCGCCACTTCTCCTCTTGTAAGTGGGTCATCATCAGAATCATTGTCATCTGTTTCTTCAACAAGTTCTCCTTCTTCCACAATCTTTGAGTTATCTGTTATACTCTCCAAATTTACACTGCTGTGGTGAGCATAAACACCAGGGGCTATCAAAATCAGCGCAATCAAGATGATAATTAATCTTTTCACAAGTAGGAATAAGGTACTGCGGTTATAAATTTACCTATTTTGCCAGGCGAAGCTTCTGAGTTTTGAACTCTTTCCGAAGCCACAGCTGGCACAGACTTCATGCGTTGCATGGTATGCATGCTTTCCGCAGCGTCTGCAGCGAATGTGCGTTCTTTTGTTATGTTTTCCCCTTGAAGGTGTTCCTTTTCCCATCTTTCCTCACTTCTTGTTGTTCGGGCTTATGAAAATAATATTGTCTCCTCTGACAATGAGGGTTCCAAATCTCTTTGTGCTCTCTGAGTCTGTCTCCTCTGTATCTTCAAGCACGACATTCATGTGAACATCGAAAGCTTTCAAAATTCCGCGGATTTCTCCTCCGTCTTTAAGACGCAAAATAACCGGATTTCCCAATGATTGATTCAGAGAATCAAAAGGTCTTTCTCCCATAGTGCCTTCTCTACCCATAAACGACTATTTATAATTATTGCTTGCTGGAGCCTCTTTTAAACGCTGTCAGGAGGACTTAGATAATTATTTAAAGCAAGAAGTTTCCTATAAGAAGGCAAATGGCAAGACTACAGGAAAGACCAAAGAGGAAGAACACAGGCGGAAGGTATATCGCCTACCGAAAGAAGCGTTTTCACGCTCTTGGACGTGATCAAATTGAGGTCCGAATCGGTGCAGGCAAGACACAGTCTGTCCGAGGATGTGGCGGAAACATAAAATCTCGGGCAATTACTGTAAAGGAAGTCAATGTTCTTGATTTGAAGACTAAGAAGTTCAAGAAGGCTGAGATTTTGTCTGTCAGTGATAATAAAGCTAATCAGCACTATATCCGCCGAAACACAATAACAAAGGGTGCAGTTCTTGAAACAAGCGCAGGTTCTGCAAAAGTTACTAACAGACCTGGACAAGAAGGCTACATCAATGCAGTTCTTCTTGAGAAATAAAATTCATTAACTCGTCTCAGCTAATTAAAATTATATATCCTAGCTCAGATAATGCTATTTTTATGATTGATTTTGATGAACTTGTGGACAATTTCCTCAAGCGCGAAAGTAAGAAGAAGACAATTGGGCGTTACTATCCGTCGGAGATAGGCAGCTGTCTCCGCAAGATTTGGTACAGCTATAATTTCCCGAGCGAAGAAAAGGACAAGGACTTGATAAAGATTTTTGCACTTGGAGATATGATTCATGACTTTGTTGTCAAGGTCCTGGAAAGCGACAAAAACGCACATATAGATTCAATCGGTGATGAAATTCCGTTCACCAGAGAAGTGGAAGATTTCATAATCTCGGGAAGAATTGACAATCTAATTCTTTTGAAGGAAGACAGCAAGAAGCTCTTAATTGAGGTAAAATCAATAAAACAGCTCAATGGTCTCGATGATGCGAAGCCTGAGCACAAAATGCAGTTACAGCTTTATATGAATTCTCTTGATATAAAAGATGGTGTTATTCTGTATATTGACAAACAAAATCTCAAGTCAAAAGTTTTCCCACTTACTTATGATGAAGAAATGGCAAATAAAATAATTGAGCGTTTCAAAATTCTCCATACAAGTCTGACAAATAATATTATTCCGGTTCCTGAAGCGCGCATTGAGGACAAAGGGTATATCTGCAGATTTTGTGAGTATGAAGACCGCTGTTATGCGGAGACTCCGAAACTGGAAGAGCAGAAGAAGCTGAAATAATTACTATTATATACTAAACTTCCCTATCCACTTTTATGGCAAAGGAAGCACAGACATCAAAGTATTTGTTCTGGATTGGAGTAGTCGCAGTTATAGGGTTGCACATCTTTACTCTGCTAAAGGGACTACCTCAGGACCAGGTGCAGATACATTCGATAATTCAAATAATCGCCGGTGGACTAATAGTTGCCAGTCATTATATGAAGTGAGTGGTTTTGAACTAATCCTAGATTAAAGTAGGATTATATTAGTCCCATGCTCTTTCCGACTTTCGCGAACTTCTCTACGCACTCATCCAAATCTTCCTTTGTATGACCTGCTGTAACGTTTGCTCTGATTCTTGACATGTCCTTCGCAACTAAAGGAAATACTATTGGTTTAACGAAGACTCCTTCGTCCCACATTCTCTTCGAAAGTTCCTGTGCCTTCGAGGCCTCTCCAACAATTACAGGAGTTATTGGTGTCTGGGTTCTTCCTGTGTTGAAGCCAAGGTCCTTCATCTGCTCCTGGAAATGCTTAGTGTTATCCCACAGCCGCTTGTGATGCTCAGGCTCTTCCTGGACAATCTTAATCGCTTCTCTGCAAGCCTGTACAATCGCCGGCGGGTGAGCTGTTGTGAAAATGAAGGAGCGGGCTCTGTTTGTCAGATAATCTCTAAGTTCCTGATCGCCTGCTATATAACCTCCAACACATCCAAAAGCTTTCGAGAGAGTTCCCATGTCAATATCTACGCGGCCGTGAAGCCCGAAGTGGTCAACAATTCCACGACCCTCTTTTCCGAGAACACCATCACCGTGAGCGTCGTCAACCATTACCATCGCATCAAATTCCTCTGCAAGCTCGACAATCTGGTCCAGAGGAGAAATATCTCCGTCCATTGAGAATACTCCGTCTGCAACTACAAGTCGCCTTCGAGCATTTTTTGTTTCCTGGAGTGCCTTTCTCAGGCCCTCCATGTCATTGTGGGGAAAAATCTTTCTGTCTGATTTCGTCAGTCGCACTCCGTCTATAATACTGCCATGGTTTAGTTCGTCGGATATAATCGCGTCTTCAGGTCCCATAAGTGCCTGTATTGTCCCGCGATTTGCGGCAATTCCTGCGACGAAAACTAGTGAAGATTCAGTTCCCTTGTACTCAGCAAGCTCTTTCTCGAGCTCGTTGTGTATTGGCATTGTTCCGTTTATCTGTCTTACAGCACCGGTTCCGAAACCCCAGTCATCTATTGCCTTCTTTGCAGCGGCAATAACTCTTGGGTGATTTGTAAAATTAAGATAATTATTTGAGGAAAGCGTTATTACATCCTTTCCATTGATTCTTATCCGTGGACCTGCTGGTGTTTCCATTACAGGGAGTTCTCCAAAAAGATTCTGGTCTTTCAGTCCTTGTACTTCGTCTTTGAGCCAATTTGTTCTCTCTGTCATAACTGGCTTTGATGATAATTGTCCTTTTTATATATTGTTAAAGCGTTCTTCCCTTGGCTTCGCGGGATTTTTTTTAAATAGGTCAAACACACATTTTAGTACAGAGGTGGAGAAATGTTCAGTAATTTGAGCCAATTTGGAACAATATACAACAATATCCGAATATTTATATACAGCCTCCTTCACGGAGCACTTGGGGGTGGTAAAATGTCCAGTTTTTTGGACAAAAACATATACAAAAGTTCTGCACTCGCTAGATATGGACTATTATTTTCTATGTCTTTCGTGTTTTTGTGCATTTTCTCAACATCTTCATTTGCTCTTGTCCAAACAAGCTTTACACTTGACACGGAGAATCCTGTGTTTTCCTTTTATGAAAATTCACTAAGTTCTTCCTATCTTCCCGTAAATCATACATTTTCCCAGTCAATTTATACATATTCTAATATCAGTATTCCAAACGGAACCTCAGTTTCAGGGGCACAGCTCTGGTTAATTGGTCATCAGTCTCTTGCAGGGGAGAACTGGGACTGGACTTACTCTGCCAGCCAGCTTCCTAATGAGACTTTCTATAATTGGTCTGAAAGTGGAAATACACGTTCTTCAATAAGTTCCGGTATATTGAATATGAATGGTTCAAGTGGCTATTGGAATCTGAATTCTCAGTACAGACCAGATCAATTTGATAATTTTACGGTTGAGTTCAGAGCCCGCATTTCTAACAGTTCTTCAGGACAAATGATTTTTAGTTTCCACAGAGGTTCAGAATTTGCAGGTGGCGGTTCCTATAATAATTTCAAAGGAAATGCAATGGAAATATACACAGATCATGTAAAATTCAAAGATTCTGCTAATGCTCCAGGGGACGTATACACACATACGGACAATTACAGTCTTGATGCTACTGAGTGGCACACTTATCGTTATACCTATCTAGAAAACGGCAAAGTGAATACAATATATGTTGATGGGAAGCAGGTTCTCCAGACAAGTCATATGACTTGTATGAATTCAAACTGCGGAGGGCAAACCTTTTCTGAGTTCAAATTCGGTGTTTCCGGAGGCTCAGCTCTTGCGGATATGGACTATTTCCAGTTTACAAAAGGTGGCGCCAGCACAGTTTTAATTCCAAAGACCCCAAAAAATCCAAATCTGCGTGCTGGAAGCACCCAGGTCTGGTCTGTCTCAGGTTTTTACGCCGCTGATAATAATTCAACAGGAGATTTTTCATCTGCAATTAATTCCTATATTGGAAGCTGTACTTATTTGAATTCGTCTTGCCAAGTTCCTCTCCGATTTTATTCTGAAGCAGAAGCCATACTGGAGCTGAACCGTCTGGATGTCAATCTGACTTACAATCACAGTGGTGCAATTTCCTCAGTTTACATTATTTCCTTGTCAAACTCCTTTGGAAGTACTGCAAACTTAGAAGAAGCAATCTCCTTTACTTCGTCTCCCTCACTTTCACTTAATATAACTAAGTTCTATGTCGACGGCGGAACAAGCTCCTGCAGTATCAGTGGAATAAGCGGAACTGTTTCAACACTGAATAATAGAAAGGTCTGTTCAGTAAACTCAAGTATTCTACTTCCTTCAAATAGCTCTCTTCCAAATACAACATATCTTCTAACAAATCATCTCTCAAAATCAATTCTAAACTCAAGTCAGGAATTAAACAGGACTTCTAGCATCTCAGTCCAGCATGCCTCTCTGTCTTATCTTCTGAACAATAGTGGCTCAGTAAATTATTCGAATATTTCCTGGTCTTTTTCTGATTCTTTAAACTGCACTCTCTGTTCTGGAAATTTGTCTTCCTTTAATTCAGGTACTTCTTATACAATCAGTGCAAACTGGTCCGGAGATGCTCTCGATGAGTCCTATTCTGCTTGGCAGGCTTCAGCTTCCGTCGTCGCCGGTGGCTCTACATCAATTTCAAGAGATATTAGTATCCTTAATACTGGCTCTACAAACTTTTCCAATATTGCCATTCCTCTTACTGGAAGAACAGGTTGGAATTGTACACTTTCACAAAATCAGACTACACTTGATTCCGGGAACTGGTCTAATATATCGAATATAGAGTCCTGTATGAAGTCCAATCTAGTTTCCCTCGAACTCGGTAGTGAATACACCACTTCAGTTTCAGCTCCAAGCGATACTCTCTCTGTTGCAAGGAATCTCAGCGTTGTAAATTCCGATTCTTTGCTGTCCTATTCTGTTGTTATCTCATTTACTCTTAGTGATGCTCACAACGATTCACTTAATGTTTCTGAGTCAGGTAATAATAGTTCTCTTAATGGTGTCACCCACTCTTCAGGTGTAGTCACTTTCACAAGAAACATGGATTCAAATGAGAGCCTCATCTTCATCCTTAGATACCAAAAAGATGAGCCAGCTCAAAGCTCCTCTGCTGGAGGCGGCGGAGGCGGTGGAGGTGGCGGAAGCTTTAATTCAGCTCCTGCACAAGCACCTGTATCTGTAGAAGAGCAAGTCAATTCTTCTGAAAATTTAATTTCAGATAATACTTCACTTTCCTACTCTTCTGATGCAGAAACTCACAAGATAAATATCCCTGTTGATGCTGAGCAGGACAATTCAAATTCCTGGGTTTCCGGTCTTGTTGTCTGGTCAGGAGCCCACAAAGGTGTCGCAACTATGTCGATTGGCGGAATTCTTATGTTTCTCTTAATATCTACCTATGTTATGAGAACTGGTCTTCCTGAGTTAAAGATTCCACGTCCTCTAAAATTCTCCAGAAAGATATCTCAGGATTCGGTGAAACCTTCAAAGCCAAACATGTCCGAAATTACTGTGTCAAAGGAAGCAAGTTCAGTGATGAACATGCTCAATCCACGGGCAAAGGAGATTCTAGAATTTATTTTACAAAATGATGGTAAAACAACTCAGGCAAAAATCTACCACGCAACTGGCATTCCAACTACAAGTCTGTCTCGCTGGGTCGACACCCTTGAAAGAAGGGGTCTAATTAAAACATACAAACTGGGCAAGCTTAGAAAGATTGAGCTTTCAGAATCCTTCCCTGAAAATAATTAAATCCAGATAAATTTATTCTTCCAGGGCCTTTCCTAATATCTGCAGAGTTTTAATTCCAAGGGTTTCAGCTTCATCAAATACAAGGTCATACATCTTGTGGAGTGAATCCACCATTTCCTTCGATTCAGTGTATAATCCATTTTCCACAGATCCGCTTTTAGGAGAAACAATTCCAAGAAGTGCTCTGTCTTTTACAATAAGCATGCTCTCAATTCCGGTTCCTGCTACATATCTGCATGTTAGGTTGCCGTTTTCAAGAGAATCCTTTAAACTGTTTATTACTTCATCTGCGTTTTCATTTTCAGATGCAATTTTTATTATATTTTCAAGAGAGAATATATATTTCAAATCTAGGCGCTTTGCTTCTGTCATATCTATCATGCTCTCATAAGTTCTCCTCCTCCATGTTGAGTTCCTTTCTGTAGAAAGGAAGAGGAGAGGTGTTCTTTCTGAAACCTTCGCCTCTGTACTGTCCATTAACATTTCACGGGCTTTTATGTAAAATTCCTCAGGACTGCTTATAATTTGTATGCTCCCTGTTTTTTCTCCGACTTCTGTACGCCAGCTTTTTTCTATTTTGTTTGCCATTTCAAGAGTCTTTTTTTCTGTCTCAGTTAATTTTCGTTCTTTCCTACTTATGGCGTTTTGTAGAGCTTCCTTCAGGTTTAGTATTGAGTAGGTTTTTGGTTTTTTGTATTCAACTTCAAGGAATCCCCAGTCAACAAGGTCGTTTAAAAATTCGTAAATCCTTCCTTTAGGAACTTCAGTTTCAGTCCAAAGACTTTCTGCTGAAAGTTTCTTTTTTTTATTAGACATAAAATGGCTTAGCAAAATTAAGTGGTTTTCTCTGAAACCATATTCTTCTTTGAGTAGTGTTCTGAATTCAGGGTCTAGCATATTTCCCACCTTTAATCGGTTTAATGTGTGTATGGTTTAAAAATGTATTTAAAGCTTTTTGAATTATCACAAAATACACATAAGAAAGTTTTAAGGTGGTAGAAATGACTGCGCAAGTTTCCTCTTCAATAGAAAAACCTGAATCCGTACGTGTCAGGACATCTCAAAATATTCTCGTTCCCTTTAGTAAGGAGAAGATTGTAAGGTCTCTGGTGGAGGAGACAAGTATAGATGAGTCAATCGCCAAGTCAATCTCTCAGGAAGTTGAGCACGATGTCTCTAGAATGCACTTAAAGTATCTAACTGCTCCTCTGATAAGGGAGATAGTCAACGTGAAGCTTCTTGAACACGGTTACGAATCCGCCAGAATGAGGTACACTCGTCTTGGAATGCCTGTCTATGATGTCCGTGAGCTAATTTTTACAGGTCCATCTGAGACTGAAAAAATTCCACATAATCCTGAAACAGTTCATAAAATGATGGCGGACCTTGTTTCAAGAGAATATACCTATGTGAATATACTTCCGCCAACTCGCGTTGATGACCACATGAGTGGGAATTTACATATTCATCGGCTGAATTATTTTGCAACAAGACCTTACTGCCTTTCACATGATCTCAGACCCTTCCTAAGAAATGGTCTCAAAGTTGACGGACTTGGACTCTTCGCTCCTGTCGCTGGTCCTGCAAAGGCTTCTGATGTGGCCTTCCTCCAGGCTTCTAGAGTTCTATCTGCTGCACAGATAAATTGCTCAGGGAGTCAGGGTCTCATAGCCTTCAATGTTCTTCTTGCGCCATATGTCAAAGGTCTCGATTATACAAAAATAAAACAACTGGTTCAGATGTTCGTTTTTGAAATGAGCCACATGTATGTAACTCGTGGGGGTCAGACTATGACTTCTACAATTGATTTGCATTTTGAGATTCCTAAAAATCTTGCCTCTTCTGATGCAGTTTCTTCAGGCGGTTCCACTAAAGGTGTTTACTCTGACTATTCTGAAGAGTCAAAATCCATTGCTATGGCTGTCCTGGATATTTATATTCAGGGAGATTATGCAGGAAAGCCCTTTGACTATCCTCAACTTAATCTCTTCCTTGGGGATTCTCCTTCTGAGGACTTACTTTCCAAGGCACTTGAACTTGCAGAAAAATTCCAGACTCCTCATTTCGTTCTTGGAAATCAGGAAGGTCTTACATATCAAAACTCATCGTATGTTTTCAATTATCCTAAGAGTGAAGTTTCACGTGGAGGAGTTCTTCAAACTGTCACTCTCAATCTTCCTAAAATTGCATATGATTCTGGCAGTGATGAGGCTAGGATTTTTACTATTCTGGATCAGAGAATGGCGGCGGCAAAGGACATACTTTTCCTAAAAAGAGAAGTCGTTCATCGAAGTATGGAAGGAAATCTTCTACCGTTTCTTCAGCAAAAAATTCTTGACGACGAGTCTTATTTGATTCCGGATATCCAACCACTTTCACTTGGAATAACTGGGATGAATGAATTTGTAGAACTTGTAACTGGTTCTCAGTTATCTGAAAAAACTGCCCAAGACTTCGGTCGCAAAGTTCTTGGAAGGATGAAGGAAAATGCCGAAGAATACAGAGCGCAAAGCGGTCTGGATTTTCAAATAGCAGGGTGCCCGGCTACACAAATTCTGGAGAGATTTTTTAAAGTGGATTCAATAAATTATAATGCCGCATCAAAAATTGGTGCTTACACTCCTTCCTTTTGGGCTTCCTCGGAGCTCGATGCATCCAATAAGCTTTTATCTGAGTCTAGCTTACTTCCATTTCTCGAGGGGGGAGCTTTACAGTCACTTCCAGTTCCAGAATCTGGTGGTCTTCAGAATCTTTTGGATAAGGCGCAGAAATCAGGTTCAAAATATATCAAATTTGAGGGGAGGAAAAAATAATGCAAAAATCTGAAACACTTAATGGCTATGCTAATATGTTTGATTTTGATAGCAATCTTGCTAAAAAAGTTGGTGAAGAACCGGTTCAGACTTATAAAAAACTTCTTTCATATGTCAAGGAAAAACAGGCAGACGGGACACTTCCCCTCCACTCTACAGACTATCTTTGCGGAAATGAACTTGCAAAAAACATATTCGAGAAAAAATATTATCTAAAGGATTTGGACATAAATCTTGTTGATAAGAGGCCAGAGGATGTTTATGCAAGACTTTCTGCCTTCATTGCTTCCCTTGAAGATTCTGATGAGGGGCGAGAAAAATGGGCGTCTGAATTTTACAATGATTTATATAATGGTTATTATGTTCCTGGTGGGAGAGTTCTCGCAGGAGCCGGAGATCTTTATCGCCTGAAAACACTTGCAAATTGCTTTGTTGCTCTCATTAAAAAAGACAGTATAGAGTCAATATATGATGCCGCATATCAGTGCGCGAGAACTGAATCTTATGGAGGGGGAATCGGGATTGATGTATCCACCCTTCGTCCAAAGGGAGCTGTGGTCCACAACGCCGCTGACACATCTACAGGGGCAGTCTCTTTTATGGATATTTATTCACTAACTACTGGTCTAATTGGTCAGTCTGGAAGAAGAGGTGCTCTTATGCTTACTCTGGATGTCAAGCATCCGGACATTATGGACTTCCTAAAAGTAAAGAAGGTTTCTAACTGGGTTACTAAGCAAATTGTTGAGCAGTGTAGCTGGTCAGGCAAGTTTACTGATGCTCAGCTGGAAATAATTGAGAAACAAGTCCGTGACAATACTCAAATCCGTTTCGCAAATATAAGTATAAAAGTTTCAGATGAATTTATGCAGGCAGTTGACGAGCAAACAAGTCATGATTCTGATAAATTACTTCTTTATAAAAAGCCGAAGGGAACGGTTATGAAAGCTCCTCAGACTCTTGCTCTTAATTATTCCCATGGGGTGCCTTCAAAAGATGTTTCTGAATACGAGCTACTCGGGGATTTCGACTCTATAGACTCACTCAATGAAAAACTGCACAGTGATTACGACCTTAAGGTAAATGTTTCAGATCTTGAAGATATCAAAAAGAGAGATATTTATGGTGATTACTCGCTAGAAACAAACAAAGATTATGACTTGGCTGTCAAATACTCTGGTGATTTCTTACTATATTTTGCATCAGATGATACAGGGGAAGTAAGAAATTTGGTTAAGGCAAGAGAAGTCTGGGATCTTTTCATTGAGGGAAATTATCAGACTGCTGAACCAGGACTTATTTTCTGGTCTTCTATGACTAAGTATTCTCCTTCAAACTATGTCGAACGTCCCATAAGCTCAACGAATCCTTGTGGCGAAGTTCCTCTTGAAGATGGAGGTGCCTGCAACTTAGGTTCTATAAATCTCTCAAGAATGGTGGACAAGGGATATACTGATAATGCCTCAATTAATTTTGAGAGACTCGACCATTCTGCAAAAAATCTGACAAGATTCCTTGACAATGTTGTTACATGGAATGAGAGCCTCAATGCTCTCGAGAGTCAGAGAATTGCCGCCGGAGAAACCCGCAGACTCGGTATCGGTGTTATGGGGATTGCAGACCTTTTGAATCAGCTTGGCCTTGGATATGATTCTGATGAAGCTCTTGAAATTATAGAGAAAGTTATGTGCCGCATCGCAAATACAATTTACAGAACTTCTGCACATCTCGCAGAGGAAAAAGGAAGCTCAGCTATTTATGACTATGAGAAATATTCTAAAAATCCCTTTTTCCAGGAAAGCTTGGATGAAGAAACAAAACAAATCATTAAGGAAAAAGGTCTTAGAAATATTGCACTTCTTTCAATAGCCCCCACTGGTTCAATTTCAAATATAGTTCTTGGTTTTAAAGACGGAGATAAAAACTATATGGGTGTAAGTGGCGGAGTTGAGCCAATCTTTGCTCTCTACTATACAAGACGTTCAGAATCCTTCGGAAATAAAATTTTCAAAGTATTTCATGGAACTGTTCAGGCTTATTTGGATATTAAAGGACTTTCTGACAAAGTTGAAAATCTGGAATCGGATGATTCTCTGAAGGGGCTACTTCCTGAACATTTCTTTAGAACAGCTCATAACATTGTTCCGCAGAAGAGAATAGAGGTTCAGTCCATTTGCCAGAAATACATAGACCACAGCATTTCATCCACTTGTAATCTTCCTGAGGATATAGAGCCTGAGGTGATTTCAAACATGTATCTTGAGGCATGGAGAAAGGGTCTCAAAGGTATAACAATATACAGGGAAGGGAGTCGTTACCCCATTCTCAGTATTGGAAGCAAATCTTCAGAATTCCAGGATTTCAAGAACAAGATCTTCAAAATAGCTTCTGAAGATGGCAAGAAGCAGACTCTCAAAGGAGACAGTATAATATCTCTTGCAGATGGTCGGCTGACTACAGTTTATCATGCAGTAAAATCTGGAAAGATTGACTTAGGGGGTGTTAAGTGATGGTGATTAAATTCGGACAAGCTACAATTTCTCTACAGGAAGTGGAAAGTCTCTCTGAAATAGAAGAAGTGACTTCTGATACAGATTCTGCTGATGGAGAAGAGTCTACTGATGAAGCTTCCCTTGCAAAATGTCCAAATTGTGGAAAAAATACTCTAAAAGTTGAACAGGGCTGTTCTTCCTGTACAAATCCTGAGTGTGGAATGAGCAAGTGCGACTCTTAGTTTAAATATCAATATTGCCTATACAAAATATGGCAAAAACTTCTAAGTTATCCAGAGTAAAGAAGAGAACTGGGGAGCTTGTCCCTTTTAAGCCAGGGAAGATTAAGGACGCTATCTGGAATGCCGCACAGTCTGTTGCCGGCAAAGACCGGGAGATGGCCTATTCAATAGGTCAGGAAGTTGTAAAATCTCTTCGAACTAAGTATTCTGGAAAAGTCCTAAGTGTTGAGGCTATACAGGATGTTGTTGAGAAAGCTCTCGTTGAGGGCGGTCATTACAGAACGGCAAAGGCATATATTCTTTTCAGACATGAGAGAGAGAAAGAAAGAACTGAACATGAATTTGTTCTTGGTGAGAGTTTCAAGGAAAGCAATCTTAACTTTTCAACTTACGCTCTCGAAGTCCTTAAAGGAAGATGTCTTCTCAAAGATTATAAAGGAAAAATTACAGAGACTCCTCAACAGCTTCTCAAGCGTGTTTCAAAAGCCGTTGCAGGGGCTGAAAAAGAATATGGCTCAAAATCTATAAAGAAAACTGAGACGGAATTTTATGAGATGATGAAAAATCTCTACTTTCTCCCAAGTAGTACACTTATAACAAACGCAGGAACTCAGATGAATCAATTATCTTCCTGCCTTGTTCTTCCAATAGAGGATTCGATTAACGGTATATTCGGAACTCTTCAGACTGCTGCTCTTGTAAACAAGAATGGTGGGGGTACTGGCTTCTCATTTACAAGGCTTCGTGGAAAACGGGGTATGGTTGCAGGCGGTGCAGATACTGCAGCTGGTCCCCTTGCCTTTATGGATGTTTTTGACAGTTCTGCAAATGCCATAAAACAAGGTGGTAGAAGAAAAGGAGCCAATATGGGAATTCTCCGCATTGACCATCCAGATATTTTCGATTTCATAAGCTCAAAGAACCGCTTTGGAAGGCTCAGCAATTTTAACATATCTGTTGCTATAACTGACAATTTTATGAAGGCTGTTATGAAGGATGGAAAATTCAACCTTATTGACCCTAACACAAAAAAGAAGCACAGAGAGGTCCGGGCAAGGGACCTTTTTGATTTAATAGTTCACAGTGCCTGGCTCACAGGGGATCCCGGCATTGTTTTTATAGATCAGATAAATAAGAAACATCCTTGCAAACACCTCGGGGAGATTGAAGCAACAAGCCCCTGTGGGGAGGTTCCCCTTCTTCCCAATGAAAGTTGTAATCTGGGTTCAATAAATTTGGTTGCAATGGTGAAGTCTGACTGGAGTGATATTGACTGGAGTCTTCTCCGGCAGACAGTCAGGACAGCAGTTAGATTCCTTGACAATTCCATAGATGTTGCCAGCTATGCAAATCACGACATAGAATTCGCGACAAAGAGTACACGAAAGATAGGTCTTGGCATCTTCGGGTTTGCTGACATGCTCTATATGCTTGACATAAAATACGATTCGAAAAAAGGTCTTGCAATGGCTGAGAAACTTATGAAATATATCAAAGACACTGCGTATAATACATCAGAAATACTGGCAAAGGATCGTGGAACCTTTCCGGCCTGGGAAGGCTCTATTCATCATAAAAATAAGAGGCGTATGAGGAATGCAACTTGCATTGCAATTGCACCTACGGGAACTATCAGTATTCTTGCAGGTGTGTCTTCCGGCTGTGAACCAAATTTTGCGATTTCATATGTTATGACTGTTCTTGGGGACAGTCGTTTTGTATATACGAACCCAATCTTCGAGAAGATTGCTATGGATGGCGGTTTCTATTCTCCTGCCTTGATGGCCGAGATTGCAAAGACTGGCTCAATCCAAAATTTCACCGAAGTTCCAAAAAAGGTTCACGATGTTTTTGTTAGTTCTCTTGACATACCCCCTGAATGGCATATCAAAATTCAGGCAGCCCTTCAAAAATATGTAGACAATTCAGTTTCAAAGACGGCAAATTTGAAAAACACAGCAACACTGAAGGAAATAAATGATTCTCTGGTATTTGCATGGAAGAGTGGATGTAAGGGAATCACCGTATATCGGGAGGGAAGTCACCAGAATCAAGTTTTATCTGCCGGCGACAGTCTATGAGGTTTGGGGAAACAGGCGATGCAAAAACTGGGCTTGGTTTAGTACATGTGTATACTGGAGATGGCAAGGGAAAAACAACTGCGGCTCTCGGATTGGCATTACGTGCAATCGGACACGGCATAAAAGTTTACATGATACAGTTTCTGAAAGGGGGAACTTATGTTGGGGAGTACATGGCGTCGGAGACTTTTATGCCTAATTTTACAATAAAACAATTTGGAAAAAAATGTACTTACTCTGAGATGTACAAAAAGGACAAGGATTATTCATGTGGAAGCTGCAGAGATTGTTTTATGACTAGCACTGAAATGGTGAGTAGTTCCAAGGACGCACTTGAGCTCGCAAAAGAAGTCACATCCTCTGGAGACTCTGGACTTGTTATTCTTGATGAAATAAATGTTGCTCTCAGTTTCAAATATATCAAAACTGAGGATGTTTTGGAAATGTTAAAGAACAAAAGCAAGTCCACTGAGCTAGTTCTTACAGGTAGGGGTGCTCCTGAAGAAATCCGAGCTGAGGCAGATTATGTTACAGTTCTTCAAAGAGAAAAACATCCATTTGACCGCGGTGTTATGGGTCGCTGGGGTGTGGAATACTGATTTGCCAAGCTATTTATATTTGGTAATCCACAATTTATCTATGTCAGAATCTACACCCAGTTCAAAAGAAAGGTTAGTAAAACTTTTCCTGAGTGCAACAGCACTTTCACTTCTTCTATTTATGTTCGTATATACTGGAAATTCAACTAGCGGCCTCTCAATTTCAGAATCCTTAGGTCCTGCAGGTGGCTTGTATGCAGTCGTTCTTGCCTCTGTAACCGTCCTTCTTGGGGCCGTTGTTTGGCTTATTTATTATAAGAACTAGTTAGAAAAGGTTATATACTGCCTTTGATGCTACTATTTAAGTCTATGGGATTACTTGGAAAAGTTCTTCACTTGTCAAAAAGTGGAAATATAATTGTCAGTTCTTCAAAAATAAGAAAACTGCCAAGAACTGGTGCAAAAACTTTCGATTCTGACAGGAATACTGTTGGCAAGATTTCAGAAGTTTTTGGTCCTGTTTCAAGCCCATATATTTCAGTGAAGCCCGTAAAAAAAGATAATGATACTTTGCTCGGTAAAATGGTGTATGTATAATGTCGGAAAAATGTCCTGAGTGCAATTCAGAAAATGTGTCCTTTGACTCAAAGAGAGCGGAGACTGTCTGCAATAAATGTGGAATTGTTATAGATGAGCGACAAATTGATACAACTCAGGAATGGCGCGCTTTTGATTATGAGCAGAGGAAGAAGCGTGACAGGACCGGTTCATTTCTCACTTACACAAGGCACGACAAGGGACTTTCAACTTCTATCGGAGATCAGGGATACAGTGACTTGTATAAACTATCTCCCTCTAAGAGGGCATCTTTCTACAGGCTTAAGAGATGGCATAAGCAAGTTTCAACAGCTACTGAAAGGAACCTCCGCTTTGCTCTGAGTGAATTAGACAGAATTTCAAGCACTCTGAGTTTGCCCAAGAACATCAGGGAAACTACAGCGCTTATTTACAGAAAGGCTGTTACAAAGGGTCTTGTTCGCGGACGTTCAATGGAAAGCGTTGTTGCCGCCGCACTCTATGCAGCCTGCAGAAAGCACAATGTTCCAAGAACTCTTGATGAAATTGCCGAGGCTTCAAATGTCAAGAAAAGAGAGATAGGAAGAACTTACAGATTCATAACAAGAGAGCTGAAAATAAAACTTCTTCCGACTTCACCTATAGATTACATTTCAAGATTTTCATCTTCCCTAAAACTTTCTCCTTCTGTTCAGGAAGAGGCAATAAAAATCCTAAAACAGGCACAGGAACATGACCTTGTTTCGGGCAGAGGTCCAACCGGTGTTGCCGCAGCCGCAATTTATGTTTCTTCAACTTTGTCAAATGAAAAGAGGACCCAGCGAGAAGTCGCCGAGGTTGCTGGTGTTACTGAAGTTACAATAAGAAATCGTTACAAGGAACTTATAGATGAGCTGGGTATAGCAGATAAAATGAGTGAAGCTTCAGCAAAAGAAGAGTAATCATTTTTTGAATTTTTCTGATTTTATTGCCGTCGGGCTGAAATGAGTTCTTGTTGCCTTTATTCCCTGTTTTTTTAGCTTTTCTATTGCCTCGGAAATTTTCGGAACATTTCCCTTGTAGTGCTTATGAAGGTCGTAGTAAAATGCCGGACTCCTAATTTCTTCTTTCATCACTTCCAAGGTTTTTAGAAGTCTTTTTTCTGTTCCAAAGTTTTTCCTTTTTACAGTTTTTAAAGATTCATTAATAAATTTCTTTTCAAATATTGGACCGCTCCATACTGGTCCGAATTCTGTTATTTTTTGTCTGCACCTACATTTCTTCTCAAAACCATGCTCATTACATTTGAAACAGTGGTATCCTTGTTTTATATTTGTCAAACACTTGTTTGCACCCTCTGCACCATCTCTTGCCCGCAATGTTATTCTCAAATAATGGTCTGCATTCAGAACTGACAATACTTCTATTCTCTTTTCAAATCTGGCAGCTGCTCTGGCAGTAGCAGCTATAACAAGTCTGGCTCCAAGTTCATGGCAGTATTCTGTTCTTAAACTTCTTCCTCCATAATTTCGTTCTGCCACTTTTGGATAGACTCCGCAGAGTGCTGTCATATCCGTTGCGGTCATTCCAACAATTCCTTTATTGCGAATACTCCTGAATGCCGGTTCAAGAAATTGAGAGGGACTTCCAAAGGGGTCAAGGTCTATAAAATCAAACTTTCTCTCATTCATCAGAGCTGCGGCATCTCTCTGAAGAATTTCAGCACTTACTTTATTTCGTTTTACATTCCTTTTTATCAGCTCAACAGCTCCCTTGCTTATGTCATTTATTGTAAGTTCAATGTCTTCTATTTCTTGGGCAAGTCTTATCCCTCTTACTCCTGAAGCTCCGAATGCATCAAGTACTTTCCAGCCTTTTTGAGCTTCTGCTGAAAGCGTTGCTATGGTGAAATCTCTGTTAAATTCCATACGGGCATTATAGAAACCAACAGTCTTTTCTGGCGTGTGCGCTCCTTCCTGAACCAGGATTTTTGCTCCATTCTCCTTTATTTCTGTCTTATTTGCGACCATAAACAAATATAAATAACTACTAAGTTAGTAATAAATGCAATGAATTCCCTTGGTGATGCCCGTTTATGGATGTAAACACACTTCTTGATTTCTCGGACGAACTTTTGAGTATGTATGGCTATGTTACTCGAAGGAGTGTCGGGGTTCGTGGAGGCAAAATTTTAACCTCCGAGCTTGCAAAGGAAACCGGAAGAGAAGGCGAAGTTATTCCTGCAAAAGAAGAAGCTGGTGTTCTTTACAAAGTAGATATTCTTGCAGAGAAAAAAGATATTGAAAGGCCCTTTGGGCGTGTAGTTGTTCGCTATACACGTGGAACTGATCCGGCTGACGCTGGAGATGTAAATCATATAAATGCTGTAATGAAGGCTGCACAGGGTTATTCTGCTATACTTCTTTCAACAACAGGTTTTACAGAGGCTGCAAAAAAAGCTGCTGACTCACTTGGTACAGTAACTCTTATGGGTCCCAAGAAGCTCCAACAGCTTCTTGGAAAAGCAATGGTGAAGGAACAGTGGTGGCATAATGCTCCTGCCTTCCCTGTATTGTGGGATTATGAGAAGGTAAGATGGAAGCTTAAATGGTTCTTCGAGAAAATGCTTTTCATAAATTTCAATACCATTTGGTTTATGACCAAGATGCTGGTTTATGAGCCATACTGGAAGTTCTCCTATTCTGTTTCCAGCCATGGTCATATGAAGGAGGGAACCTTCGCCATAAATGCTGTTACTGGTGAGTTGGATCTCTGGAGAGATATTGACCCGGAACTCTGGGCAGAGATTAAAGGCAGTAAGAAGGAGGCGATTTTTGATAATGAAATTATTTATCAGATTGAAAGTCTGCATATGGCTCCAAGAACAAAGATAAAGAAACCAAAACTTCCCGTGGGTGTCCATTTCGAGGTTCTTCGCCCTGTTATGGAAAAACACGAAGCTAAGCTTGCGGCCATGCAGTGGGTTTCATATGTTGAGGATGTCAAACCTGAAGATGTTGTCATAACAAGTCGTGAGCTTATCTACGCTCCTTGGTGGAAGTTCTTCTATTTCTACAGACCTATAGTCAAAAACGCCTGGGAAGATACAGAGTTTTACGGAATCAAAATGACTGCAGTATTTGGGGATATATTCAATCAGTGGAAGAATTATCATTTCAAGAGAGACATAATTTACTACTATATGGAGAAGTCTCTTCTGCGTCTCCTTGGTCGTGACAGGTATGTAAGCTTCATGCGGAAAGTTACTTACGGTATAGCTTCAATGTGGTGGAACTATGAACTTGTCATAAAACCAGGCTATATCTGGGGAATGCTTATGCTTGTAACAGCGGGAACAATGTATGCCTTCATCACTGCAAGCTGGGGTCTTGGTGTCGTTCTTGGTCTTCTAATGATTATGATTTTCCTTGGTCCAGGTTATGCCTTCCTCTATCTTATCCAGGATTATCTCAGGAAATATCCTGACCCTGCATATCCACATCCAAAGATGACAAAGAAGAGATATGATAGAATCCTCAAACCCATACACGATGCAAAGGATGCAATGAGGTCTCTTGAAATACTTGATGAAGAAGGTAAGCTGACAAAGAGGGAGAAGAAGCTCCTTCACAAAGTAAGAGGAAAGAAAGTCAGGGGACTCTACAAGAAAGCTAAGAGGCACAGGAAGAAACTATAATGGCAAAGAATGCTTTATCTAAAAAAGCGGACAAGCACTTTAAAGAAGTTCTTGTTGCAATAAATAAAAAGAAGGACTGGCTATCAGGAAATTTTAAAGGTCTTACTCAGCCTGCAAACAATCCAAAAAAAGAACTTGATATCCTTCTTGATTTAGTCAACACACTTGAGGATGATGAGGAAGAACTCAGGGCGGCTCTTCTTGCAGTGGAAGTTGAGACTCGCCGTCTTTTGGAATCAATTGAGTCTGAGGAAGAGCTCGCACATTTCGGAAAGAAAGGGGAGTTTTTACTTGGAAAGGAGAAAGAACTATCTCGGGCAATTGACCACCAGATAAATCTTCTGTACAACCTCCACACCTTGATACGGGATATAATTTCAGATATTTTGAAAAAATCAGAACTCCACATAAAAGCCGGAACAGTTCTTTCTAATCTGGATAGTCAGCTTTCATATCTTGAGACTATAATCTTCGAAGAGGAGCTTCCAAATCTAACTATTTCTTTTAATGAATTGGAATTTGAGCACTGGCCTGAGATTCACAAGCGTCTACATGAACTTAAACTTAAGCTCAAGCCTATGCCTTCATAAGTCCCGCGTAACCTTTAAATAAGAGATTAACTGTCTAAATAGAGTGCGTTCTTCTTATAACAACGCATGGTTTTGATATATGGCAGATGAAGCAAAGACAATTATCAGGCTCCTGCGAAAGGATGTTCCAGGGGAGCTTACTATAGAGACTGCGCTTACTCGTGTGAATGGTATTGGTTTCTCAATTGCCAGTGCTGTCCGCCTTAAACTGGGACTTCCTCGAAGTATAAGGCTTTCTGAATTAAGTGACGCGCAGTTAAAGGAGCTTAACAATATTTTGGAGTCAACTGATACACTAAATCTTCCAGTTTGGATGAGAAACAGAAGGAAGGACAATGAAACCGGAAAGGACCTTCATCTTCTTGACACAAATCTTATGTTTGCAAACAGGGATGATCTTATCAAATATAAGAAGCTAAAGAATTATCGCGGTCTAAGACATATGTTCGGTTTGAAAGTCCGAGGTCAGAGAACCCGCTCAACAGGGAGAAAGGGAACGTCAATGGGGGTTTCTAAGAGTTAATAATGGGTGATCCAATCAAAACACGAAAAAAGTATTCCACACCTTCTCATATGTGGATTCAGGAAAGAATAACTCGTGAAACAAAACTTTCAGGACAGTATGGCCTAAAAAAGAGGCAGGAAATCTGGAGAGCAGAATCACTCGTTAAAAAGTTCAGGTCTCTGGCAAGACAAATAGCAGGAATTAAGGGTGATTCATCTGCTGAACAGGAGAGACTTCTTGGAACATTACTTAAAATGGGCGTAATTAGCAAGGATTCAAAACTAAGTGATATACTTGCTCTGGATGCCACAGACTTCCTTGAAAGGCGTCTTCAGACTATAGTTCACAAAAAGGGAATGTCGAGCACTGCAAAAGAGGCACGGCAGATTGTTCTACACGGCTTTGTTACTGTAGACGGCGAAAGGCGAAGGGTTCCTGGTTCTCTTTTGTCTCTTGATGAAGAAGATTCAATAGCTTATGTTGGTCCTTCAAGAGAGCAGAAAGTTCAGAAACCTAAGAAAGCTGAAGAATCAAGCGAAGAAAATGCAACAGAAGAAGCACCCGCAGAAGAAAAAACTGAATCTTCTCAGGATGAGGAAAAGAAAGAAGAAGCACCCGCAGAAGTAAAAACTGAATCTTCTCAGGATGAGGAAAAGAAAGAAGAAGCACCCGCAGAAGTAAAAGAAGAAGCTTCAGAAGAAAAGAAAGGAGACTCAGAATAATGGCAAAAGAAGGAAAGAAGGCAATAATCAGAATATACTCATCATTTAACAACACTCATATAACAGCAACTGATGTTACCGGAGCTGAAACAATTTCATCTATGTCTGGTGGGATGGTTGTCAGGCTTGGTAAAGACAAGTCAAAACAATACGCTGCTGTTCAAATGGCATCTCAGATTTCTGAGGAAATAGTTGCAAAAGGTTTCACATCAGCTGATGTTCATGTAAGAGCGCCAGGGGGAAATAAGTCTCGATCACAGGGCCCGGGCGCAAAAACAGCGATAAGAACTCTTACAAGAAGCAGTCTCAAAATAAATAAAATAGAAGATTCAACACCGGTTCAGCATGGTCATCTCAGGAAGAAGGGCGGAAAGAGAGGGAGGAGGGTATAAGATGAAAATTAGCAATGTAAAAAAAGAGGGAGATGTTCTCGAGTTTACTCTTGAGGAAAGTACAACCGCTTTTGCCAATACTCTACGAAGAATTATTCTTTCAGAAATTCCAGTCCTTGCTATAAGGGATGTAACATTCATTGACAATGGTTCAGCCCTTTATGATGAGGTTCTTTCACACAGACTTGGTCTAGTTCCTTTGAAGACACCTGCAAGATTGAAGGCCGATACAGAAGTTAAATACACCCTTGTAAAGAAAGGTCCCTGCACTGTATATTCTGGGGACATAAAATCCTCTGATTCTAAACTTGCACCTTCTGATGACAAAATACCCCTTGTAAAACTACTCGAAGGTCAGAACATCAAACTGGAAGCTACAGCAAGCCTAGGAACTGGAAAGGACCACGCCAAGTGGCAGGCTGCGATAGCTTCATACAGTATAGATAAAAACAATTTCAATTTCAGAGTTGAGAAAACTGGTGCGATGGATCCTGAAAGAGCTGTCATAAGCGCCGCAAAAGTTCTCGGTGGAAAGGCAAAAGAGCTCGAGAAGCTCGCAAAGTAAAACCTTTTAATAAGTTCGAATATTATCTTAAGGCCATTATCAGTTATGCGAGGGTGGCGGAGTGGTCAAACGTGCTAGGTTGAGGGCCTAGTCCCTTAGTGGGTACGCAGGTTCGAATCCTGTCCCTCGCATTTCAATATCTTTTTATAGCACAACACTGAAGATATTCAGTTATGCCTAAGGCAAAAGATGCAATTGGTTTTGGTGAGTACTCAACAAGAGGGGACTATCACCGAAACCCGAATAAGAAGTGGCTCTACTATCCAATTTTTATAGAAAAACAAAGATATGTCAAAAAACTCTGCAAAAATCTTAATAAAAAAGGAAGTAAGTTCCTTGATGTCGGCTGCGGTGAAGGAGTCCTTGTTGATGAGCTTTCAAAAAGTGGCATTGACATAAGTGGTCTGGATTTAAATTACAAAAGCAAATTAGTGAAGAGAGGTAGCATCTTGGATATGCCATTCAAGGCAAATAGTTTTGACGTCATCCTTTGTCTGGACGTTCTCGAACATATTGATTACAACGGACAGAAAAAGGCAGTTTCAGAAATAAAAAGAGTTCTTAAAAAAGGTGGTACTGCTATAATATCACTTCCAAATATAGGACACATTGCCGGGCGCTTTGTCTTTCTTCTTGGTGGCTTTTCAAGAACTGCATCTCCTGAGCACCACATAGGGGAAAGAACCTACAAAGAGTGGAAAAATTTAATAGCCGAGGAACTTTCTGTTGAGGACTCTAAAGGAATATTTCCTACCTTCCCTTTAATCTCTCTTTGGACTCTTGCTTCTCCGAAGGCATCTCTCTGGTTGCACAGGCTGGAAAACAGTCTGTTTGGAAGATGGCTCCAAAGCTTTTGTTTCTTGAGTGTTTTTAGAGCTTCCAAAAACTAGCTCAAAACTATTTATATTTCCAAGAGTTATAGCGAGCATGGAAATGCGTATGAGATTACTGCCGATAACACTTATAATATTCATAATTATGGCGCCGTCTGTTGTGTCTGACTCAGAAAATATTGTTAGCATAATGGCTCCTGCTGTCACTCCTGATGGATTTGGTGTCCTTACTGAAATAGAGATTGAGGTAATTCCTGGTAGAGGGAGAGTTTTGCTGAATACTGAACCCTTTGTTGGTCTGCAGACTCAAAACTCAGAAAAAATTGCTGCAGACATAGCCAGCAAGTATACTGGAATAGATCATTCTGATAAAGATATTATAGTCACTTTCAGAGTAAATGCCTCAAGCATCGACGGTCCAAGTGCGGGTGCCGCAATTACGACAGCGATAATTTCCGCAATGTCAGGAACTGAGATGAGGGATGATGTAGGAATTTCAGGAACTATTGAGCCTGACGGAAGCGTCGGTCCTGTTGGAAGTCTTCCTTCTAAAATTGAGGCTTCTGCAAATTCAGGGCACACAATATTTCTTATTCCAAGTGAGCAGGAATTCATCCCTGTTATTGTTGAGGTTGAAGAGCATCCCTCTCCTGGCTGGACAATTATGCGCACTGAAACAATTTACTTAAATTTAATTGAGTATGGAGAGGAAAGTTTTGGTATAGAGATTTTGCCAGTTCGCACAATAAGTGATGTTATTGATATTATGCTTAATGGAAAACTTCCCTCCACTGCTGTAGATTTTGGCGGAGACCTTGGTATTGTTCTTGGAGAACTCAATATTAGCGAAACAAGCAAACCTCTCAAAGGTCTTGCAGATGAAACTATCCGTGAGGCAGCAGAACTTATCAAGGATGTAGAGGGTCGTCTTGTGAGTACCAATCTAAGCAGTGCACAGTCCTCTGTTGTTATCTCTCACATAGATTCAGCGATAAGTGAGCTTTCAATTTCAAAAAATGCATACACTAGTAATGTTTTATACGGGGCCGCAAACCATGCATTCAGATCCGTCATAAATGCACGCATTGCACTAGATCTCATAAAATACACTTCTCTTGATGTTGATTCCAGTCTAAGTTATCTTGGAAGCAGGATATCGGATGTCGGAAGGAAACTGGATGCTGTAAAAATAGATTTGGAAAATCTTAATCACTATGCGTCGGACCGCGTTTCCTATGAATGGGCTGTCGCAGCAGAACAGAGGCTGACACAGGCTGAAATGCAGTTCTATTCTCAAGGAGAGGATGAGGAAGAAATATTCAGGACTCTTGCAATTACAGAAGGCTGGCTCGAGATTGCAGATAATTTTTATGATATTTCTGTTGACAAAGCATCAGGAGAACGCTTTGATGCATCTACATTTAGTGAGCTTGCAGTAGAAAGTCTGGTAAACACAAGTTCACTTGCAAGCCAATTCTATGATGTTTCTGAGTACGGGCCTTTCTGGTATGTTTCCCTTGCAGAAGAGAATTTGAACAAGAGCTGGTTTGTTGCTTCATATGTGGATTCAATGGCTGCAAGTACAAAAATGTACAGTCAGCAGGAAATGAATCTCCGTGGTTTGGAAGACCTAATTCTTTTCCTGGGTGATGAGCTTTCTTCACTGGAAACAGAAGATTCAGTCTGGTCTGAGTTATATCGTGACTATGCCCTTTTCCTTCTTGAAAGGTCTCAGAAAGTTCAGAGCATAAACTTGCTGGAGGATGCAATGTTTTATCTCAGGCTTTCGGAAGCTCACGCTGCGTTGAAAAATACGGTATCTACTTTTCCAGATGAACCTTCGACTGAGCCCTGGGCTTCAGACACATTACTACCTCTTGCAATTGGGGCACTTGTCGTATTTTTTGCAATATTGAGTTACACTAATCAAAAAAGAATACTTCTCTCAAAACCTAGGCGCCGATAGCTTTCTTCAAATCTTCAACTCTGCCGGTTTTCTCCCATGTAAATTCAGCTTCCTCTCTGCCAAAATGTCCATAAGCTGCCGTTTTTCTGTATATTGGTCTTTTCAAATTTAGGTAATCTATTATTGCTCCGGGTTTCAGATCAAAAACCTTTAGAACTGCCTCTTTTATTTCGGCTTCAGTATATTTTCCTGTTCCAAAAGTATCAATATATACAGAAACTGGCTCTGAAACTCCTATTGCGTAGGCAATCTGAATTTCACACTTATCTGCGAACCCGGCGGCAACAATATTCTTTGCCACATGCCTTGCCATATATGAGGCGCTTCTGTCGACTTTTGAAGGGTCTTTCCCTGAGAAGCATCCTCCTCCATGGCTTCCAACTCCTCCATATGTGTCGACAATAATTTTTCTTCCTGTAAGTCCTGTATCTGCCCCTGGACCTCCTTTTATGAAGGCTCCTGTCGGATTTATGTGATAGTTTGTTTTTTCATCCACCCACTTTCCACAGACTGGCTGTATAACCTTTTCTTTAATTTCCTCAACTATTTGCGCATACTCTACCTCACTAGAATGCTGTGTTGAGACAACAATTGTATCTGCTCTTAGAGCCTTTCCATTTTCATACTCTATAGTAACTTGTGCCTTTCCATCTGTTCTCATCCATTCTATTTCTCCGTTTTTTCGTAGCTCTGCCATTTTCTTGGTGAGTTTATGGGAAAGTATTATTGGAAGTGGCATTAATTCTTCGGTTTCATTTGTTGCATATCCGAACATTAATCCCTGGTCCCCAGCTCCCTGTTCTTTACTTCCTTCTTCGTTCGCAGTAACTCCTTGAGATATGTCTGGACTTTGCTCGTGTAGTGAAACCAGAACCGAGCAATCGTCGTAGTTGAAGCCACTTTCCCCAAGCTTGTCGTAGCCTGCCTCTTTTATGACCTTTCTTACAACATTCTGAATGTCTACATATGCTTTTGTAGTGACTTCTCCTGCAACTACTACAAGTCCTGTCGTTGCTATCGTTTCAACAGCCACTCTTGCTTCTGAATCCTTCTCAAGAATTGCATCTAAAACGCCGTCTGAAATCTGGTCGCAAAGCTTGTCCGGATGCCCCTCCGTAACTGATTCTGATGTGAAGTGATATTTCCCTGATATCATGCAAGTCACTTGTTCCAATCTAATTATATATTTATTCACTCAGCAAAAATATATAAGACTCCTAAGTACCTTAACACTAATTCTGGGCCCGTGGCTTAGTCTGGCTAGAGCGTTCGACTGATAATCGGAAGGTCGCCGGTTCAAATCCGGCCGGGCCCACTACAATTTTTTTCTCAAACTTTATAAAGTCCAATTCTATATCCAGATTAATATGAAGATTTCATTGGAAAGACATTCAGATTCGCACAAGGGAAGTAATGGACGTGTTCTTGTAGTTGGCGGTTCTGAACGATATACTGGTGCTCCATCTCTTACAGGAGAAGCTGCCTTCCGTAGCGGAGTGGACATAGTTTATATTGCTGCTCCTTATCGGGCTGCAGATGTATGCGCTAACTGGCTTCCTGATTTTATTACACTGCCTTTACATGGGAATATTTTTGAGCACAGGCATGTTGAGGAGCTTGAAAAGTTTGTCAGGAAAGCTAATAGCGTTGTAATTGGTCCTGGTCTGGGTCGCGATGAGAGGTCTCTTGCCGCTGCTAAGGAGTTTATACTTGAAGTTGACAAGCCACTGGTTATAGATGCCGACGGACTCAGAGCAATTTTTGATGACCTTTCTATTCTCAAAGGCAAGGAAGTCGTTCTTACTCCCCATCGTCTTGAATTTGAGATGCTGTCAGGAAAGAACGCCACAAAACTTAATGTTACTAATTTTGCAAAGGAAAACAAGTGCGTCGTTTTATTGAAGGCCCCGCGTGATATAGTCTCTGACGGAAAAAAGACTTACCTTAACAAAAGCGGAAATGCCGGAATGACTGTTGGCGGCACAGGTGATGTTCTTGCAGGAATCGTTGCTGGTTTCCTTGCACAGGGTCTTTCAAGTTATGATGCTGCTCAATATGCGGCATATGTAAATGGCAGAGCTGGTGATGAGTGCTACAGGCAATTTGGCTATAGTTTTATAGCATCAGACATTTTGAAAATGATACCGCAGGTTATTGATTAGGATATAATATTTTGTAGCGTCCGCCGGCAACTTCTACAATCTTCTTGCAGACTTTTTCAAGGGTTTTTTCAATATCTTTTTGAGGGAGGTCTTTATTTCCCTGGACGCATACAATTACATTTCTTGTGTACAGACTAACCTTCACTCTCTCGTTTTCCTTCGTAAGCCAGCGAGTTATCACATTGTCGTCCTCATCTGCGAGAACGTACTCGTTCTTCTCTATTTTAGCGGGACGCGAACTTCCTATTGGTGTGAATTTTTCCGTTCCGTCTGTGACTTTTAATCTGACATTTCCCAAAATTCTTTCTGCATCATAGACTCCCATTATTAGTCCTGTTTTGAAAGCCTCCATATTGTAAATATCTGTAACTGTGTTTATGTTCGGAAGCATTTTTGATTCTTTAACAAAGTCAATAAGATTCTCAGATGAAAGTCCCTCACTTCCTCTGTCTCTTTCTTCAAGAAGGTAGCGGTATGAGTCCATAGTCTTTTCTCTACCTTTCTCCACCTTTCCGAGAACTTCCTTCTTTTCTCTTTCAAGAGGTCGGCTCCGCCTCTTTACATTTATACCAGTCACTTCCGCAAGAGCCACTGAAAGTTCTTTGCTGTCGATTGTTTTTTTAATTTCTTTATCTACAACAACTGTTTTGCCTGAGAATTCAGCTTCTTTCTCCTCTATTTCCACCTTTTCTATCAAAGGCGCCGGCTTTCCAATACTGTGACCTGCTTCCAGTAAGTCTTTTGCGTTTTCCCAGCCCTGCTCTTCAACAAGTCCTTCTCTTCCCAACTGTTCCCATATCTTTTGAGCTGTTTCAGGCATAAAGGGGCTGAGCTGTATTGCAAGTGAATTTACGACGGAAGCGCAGAGATTTAGAGGAGTTCCGTCTTCCTTGTTTTTCCAAGGGGCCTTTTCATTTAGGTACTGATTTCCTGCCGCAGCAAGGGCAAGAACTTCCTTCAGAGAGTCCATAAACTTGAATTTCTCTATATGCTTCGCTGCATTGTCTGGTGTTTTCTGTATTTTTTCAATAATTGCCTGGCCTGTGTCATCTAATTCAGCTTGTTCAGGAACTTTTCCATCGTAGAATTTTTCTATGAATGTGAGAACTCTGTGAACAAAATTTCCAATAACATCAGAAAGTTCATTGTTTATTCTTGCCTGGAAGTCATCCCAGGAAAAGTCCATATCGCTGTCCAGCGGTGAATTTATAGTAAGATAATATCTTAGATAGTCTGCGGGATAGTCCTTGAGAAAGTCATCTATCCATATAACCCAGTTTCTTGAAGTTGACATTTTCTTACCTTCAAGGCTTAGGTATTCTCCTGCCGGTATTGTCCATGGCAGTGAATATTTTCCGTGTGCTTTGAGCATCGCCGGCCAGAAAAGCGCGTGATGGTATATTATATCCTTTCCAATGAAGTGGACAATTTTTGAGTCTGTCCAGTATTTCTCCCAGTCATTCCCTGTCTTCTTTCCCCACTCTTCTGTGGCTGAAATGTAGCCGATAGGGGCATCCCACCAGACGTAGAGGACCTTTCCTTTGTTGTTCTTTACAGGTACAGGAACTCCCCAGTTCATATCTCTTGTAATACACCAATCTTCCAACTTTTCCAGCCATGTTACTGCATAGTTTTTTACATTGTCCGGAAGCTCGTCACTGTCTAAGAATTTAGAAAGCTCGCCCTTGAATGAAGTAAGCTTGAAAAACCAGTGCTCAGTCTTCTTCATTTCGGGCCTGCTGCTACATATCATACATCTTGGCTTGACAAGTTCGCTCAGAGCTTGTGCACATTTTTCACAGTGGTCTCCTCTTGCGCCCTCTGCGCCGCAGTCGGGGCATTCTCCTTCAACATAGCGGTCCGGAAGAAATCTTGAGCAGTGCTCGCAGTAGTACTGGTCAACTTCTTTTGTGTAAATATGTCCGCGTTTCTCCGCTTCCGTGAAGAATTCCTGTGCCTTCTTAATGTTTGTTGGGCTACTGGTCCTTGAAAAATGGTCAAATTTTATATTTAATCCCTCAAAATTTCCCTTTATTATCTTGTGGTACTTTTCGGCAATCTTAATCGGGCTTATTCCCTCCTTTTCCGCGCTGACCGTTATTGGTGTTCCGTGCTCGTCTGTAGAGCAGATAAATAGTGATTCCTTTCCTCTAAGTCGAAGGTAGCGCGCGTATACGTCTCCAGGGAGATAAGTGGACCTAATGTGGCCCACGTGCAGAGGCCCGTTCGCGTATGGAAGCGCACAAGTAAGTAAATAGCGTTCTGTCATCTTTTAACACTCCTTGCTGTTCCTTTTATATATTGTTAATTCGCCAATTATAAATAAAAGAGTTTCCACATAGTTTTCATGAGTTCCGCTGCAGAAGATGCAAAAAAGAGGATTAAACTTGGAATCAAGGTAACTATAATAGTTCTTGTTGTTGGCGGTCTAATTTTCGCAGTGGATAAAGGCTTTGATATTGGTATTTATTCTGCTATAGGCGCAGGTATAGGCTCCATAAGCTCCGGTGGCGGCGGAGGCGGAGGAGTTTCTGCCGGCGCTGGCGGAGGCGGAGCTGGAGGGGCTGGCGGAGGAATGGGCATTATTTTGCTTATTGCTGCAGTACTTTTACTTTTACTTTTAGGGAAAAAGGGACTTGGTGGAATTGGAAGGTGGCGTGCAAGGCGCAGAGATCCTGGAGGAGCACCTGAAATCCCCCTTGCTGGAGAAGATGACGATGCTGGAGAAGATGACGAGGTTCCTGTTCCAGCTGATGCAATACCTGAGGTTCCAGCAGAAAGAGGAGCTGTCAGGTATGATGCAGCCTTTCTTGATTATGATAATCTTGTAAAAGTTGAGAATTATGTAAATGTAAAATGGAATTCCTTAAATGGGCAAAATAAAAATCCTTTGTTTGAACTCGTCAGGGGTTCTTGTGATAATTCAGATGAAAAACTTTATCTCAACTATAGGAATGTTTTTAATAAAGACGATCAGGATATCTCTCTACATTTTATTGAAAAAGACTTTGAAGAAATTGATGAGGCTTGGCAGATTGGAAGGAAGGCAAGACGTGCGAGGTCAAGTGTCAGAGGCTTCACTAAGACTAGGGAATTTCCTTATTTGTGGGCGTTTTCTCTATATTATTCTAAAGCGATTGCAAAAGTACCTGATGATTTATGGGATAAAATAGAACTTACTCGGGCTTTCAAAGATAACATCTGGCCCTTCATCAAAGAGGATGTGCTTAATAAGAAGAAACCAATATATGAACCAGAAGCTGTCGATATTAAAAACATAGAGCAAATGCTAAAAGTCTATAACAAGCATGAGGTGCGTGGGACTTATGATAAAATTAAGACTAAAAAAGACATTTTTAATAATAAACCGAGTGTCTTTTATCCAAAATTCACACACGCTCTCCAATCTTACCTCTGGGATGTTTTCATACGAGCACACGCACAGGATATTGGAGATTTTGTAGAGGCGACACATGGACGGGTTCCGCGAGGAGACAGAATAACTACTGTAGATACAATTGGAGCTCATCTACATCGCTGGTATCATACAATCGATGCAAATGAAAGAGCATTCAGGAATGCTCTGAGTTTGAAAAACTTTTCTAGAGTCAGAGGAACAATATCTGACCAGTCTTCTGATCTGTCATCAGTAAAAACTGATGTTGACAAGTATTCAAGAGTTGTACTAAATCTTGCTAAAGTGGTCGCCGAGCACGATGATGAAACCATTAAACAAATAATAAAAGATGCAAGCTCTCGACCTGGAAGAACGGGTAATGAAATAGACTATATGTTTACGGACGAAGAGCTCGATGTACTTGTTAAGGATGTTCACAATTTTTCCAATGTTTTGTTCAGGCGCTGGATAGAGCTTGTCGCTTATGAAAAAATTCTTGCAGTTCTGATGATTAAGTTCATGATGCATATGTCTGTGCTCTCGCGTGAAGGTGCATAATATTTAAATACTATATTCCTCATAAAAAACTACTATGGCTGATACAAGAGTTTCTCGTGATGCAAGAGTAAAAATAGAAAATAACTTGACGCGAAAATTTGACAAGTTAAGTAAAAGCGACTCTAAGACTCCTTTATTTGAAGCTGTTGCAGGAAAAGTAGATGGACTTGGAGACCTTGAATATACCAATGTGTCTGGCCAAGATGAAGAGCAGATTATCGACTGGTTCAGTGAAAAGGATTTTAATGAAGTGAATGAGAACTGGAAACTCAGTTTTGACAATACCTGGGCACTTGCTTTATACCATTCAAAAGCAATTGCAAAAGTTCCGAATGCTCTTTGGAATAAGATAGAGTTGACGCGTGCTTTCAAAGATCATATCTGGCCTTTCATCAAAGAGGATGTAACTAATGAAGAGCCTCCGATTTATGATCCGGAAATGTATGAAGAAGTACGTATGTTGAATTTAGTTCAGGAAATTTACAATAAATTGTCAGATAACAAAGACCTTCAATTTAAGCTTAGAAAAACACGTGGAAAACAAGAAGATATTGAAAAAGTCAAAAGATTTACACGTGCTTTACACGCATATTTGTGGGCAGTTTTCAACCAGGCACATGCAGAGGATATAGGAAATTTTGTTGAAACTACAGCTGGACGGGTTCCAAGAGGGGGAGATAGGATAACAACTGTGGATACGGTTGGGGCTCATCTACATCACTGGTATCACAACATTGCCTCAAATGAAAGGTCTTTCAGAACAGCTCAGGATAGGGAGAACTTCAGCAAGGTAGAGGGTGTAATATCTGACATGATTCAGCCAACTAAGGATGTTATTACTGATGTAGATACTTACTTAGCCACTGTTAACAGAGTATGGGATACTATAAAAGATCATGATGCAGATACAATAACTTCACTTGTTCAAAATGCAACAAAGAGACCTGGAAGGAAGAGGAATCAGGTTATTAATGAATTTGAAGATGATGAGATAGATGAACTCTCACCAAAAATAAAGGAATTTGTAAGGTTGGTATTCGAACCATGGCGAGTTTATGCAGTTCATCATAAAATATTGGCACTTATTATGGCTAAGTTCGTCAATGAGATGCACGAGCTTTCTAAGCCTGAAGAGCCGGCTCCGGTAGCTCCTCCAAGACCTAAAGGCTGGAGAGGACTATTATTTAAATAGAAGACCATAGAGACTTATTTATTTAATCTAGTCTAAGACATTTTATGAAAGATCTAATAAAGAGTCTGGATTTTGCAAAGAGTTCGGATATGGACAGCTCTATTATGCAGTCAGGCCAGGGAATCTCCAAATATGACCTGAATCCTGTAAGTCCTGAGCTTTTCAGCGCCTACGAGCCCTACGAAGCCCCGAAGGACTTCAAACTGGCCGCTTTCGACGGCGGCTCTCTTATGATTTATGAAACCCCCACTATCGGTTTCGCTTATTACAAACTTGCCTTCAGGCAGTTTCAAGTTAACTTGGAAGAAAAGACCTGCACAACTGTAGAGATAAACAAAGACCTTCAACACGGCCTTTTTCTGCTCTCCAACAATCCTTCTGAAGGTTTTGAATCCTACAAGGACTTTGAGAACGGCTCCCTTCTGAAAACAAAGGAAACTGAGTTTATTCTTGGAAAACTGGACTTAATTGATGAAAGCGACTTACTCTTAATCGACGGAAGTATAGAAAGAGAAACGCTTCCTATACTCGATAAACACAGAAATACAATGGCTGTCTCAAAGAGGACTTTTCACACGATTGGCGGATATTCTGCGCAGTCCTTCATGGCAAAGAAGGCAAAGGAATACGAAAAGGATTCAGTACCTTGGTTCACCTATCCTATTGTAAGAAATTATCCTGAAAGAGCTCCTTCTCAAATCTCCTTCGGCACTTTCAGAAAGAATTCTGTTGTATTCAGGCTGGACTTTCCTAATGACTTTTCTGAAAATAATGTTGTAGATTGCATGCGAAAAGTGGGAATCTGCGCATTGGACTCAAAATATGGTGCTTATCCATACCCTCTTGGTGCTGTACACAGCGATGCTGTTATGCGCCGCGGTACAAAGGACAAATTAAGGCGTTTTATCAAAAAGGAACTCAGAGAAGGCAATACAAACGCATATGAGAGGCTAAAAGAGGATCTACACCACGCCGAGTGGTATGACAAAATGCGGGACCAGAGCTAATTATTTATAAATCCCTTTAGTATAGCGATTATAATGGAAAAAGTCGGATCTGTTGACTATTTTGACGGGGCAAAGAGAAGGCTGTACTTCTTCGTCGAGCGTGAGAATTTTGTTGAAGAGGAAGGTTTTTACAAGGTTGTTAGCGGAGATAAAATTTTCTATATTTTTGTAACAAGTCTTTCAGAACAACCTCTTGAGCCAGATGTCGGCTCACGGTATTCTCCTGCAGGTTTCGACTTCGATTTCGGTGAAAGATTTCTTCTCTATGGGCAAGCTTCTGTTCTTCTTGAATACAGAAAAGAGGGAAATTCCAAGATAGTTGGCTATAAGACCATTCCAAGGCACGGTAGCGGAATTTACGAACTTGAGGAAAGTGATTTTGATATTCTTCAGTTGCCAAAACTCGACTTTGCCCACGTCCGCTCAGGAAGCCAGAAACTGGAGACAAAAGTTGGTTTTGAGAAAGATGCATATGTAACCCACTGGCTTGTCAGCGGATGGACTAATTCCGGAAAAACAAATTCGACTAAAATCCTTCTCGGAGTGACACTTAAGGGAGATGGAAACTCGCCTTTTGCCGGGGGAATCGTTATAGACCCCCATGGGGAGTACTATCGTGATTTGAAGGCTTTCAATACACCTAATGACACCCGTATTGTGCACCTGACTATGTCTCCTGATTCAAGTGATGAAAATGAAAAAGCACTTCACATTCCTCTTAATATCTTGACTCCTACTGATTTGTGCGAAGTAAAGGATTTCGCCTCTGAAACTCAAATTCCCTTTATGTGGGCTTGCTGGAAGCTTCACCGGAATTTAAATCTTAATGGTCCTTCAGGCTCGGAAGATGAGGTTCTAGCACAGAAGGAAATTCTGGAAAAGGCAAAGAACTGGATTGATATGATTCTAAATTGTGACACTTCTCTCTTGATGCGGGCACTTCCTGATTATGGTCAACAGTCCAAAGGAGATGCAATTATAGGTGCTGTTAAGCGCCGAGTCCGGGGAATAATACGTGAAGACAGTGATGTCTGGCTGGAGGAATATTATCCACTTATTGAAGATGTTATTGAAGGTACAACAAAAGGGCGCTGGTATGTTCTTGATGTTAGCAGAATTTCAGATGACACAACCAAGTTGCTGAGTTCGCTATTTTCATACAAACTTTTCAATGCATATAAAAAAGCCTCACTGAGTGACAGGAAGGCTTGGGAAAGTTACAAACCGGCCGGTGTTTTAATAGAAGAAGCTCACAACTACCTCTCTCAGGAAGAGTCTTCAAAAGGAAATACAATTGCAAAGATAGCAAAGGAAGGAAGGAAATTCAAAGTGTTCACCATCGTTGTTGAACAGGATCCAAGCGGTATAGATCAGCGGGTTCTCAAGCAGATACATAATAAAATAACTCTTCAGTTAATTCCAAAGGACGCCAGAGCACTTACTGAGACAACTCCTTATATGGGTGAGTTAGTTGACAAAATACCATATTATGAAAAAGGAGAGGGTGTTTTTGTTTCAACAGGCTCCTTTAATTTTGCTCTTCCTGTTAAATTTCCACATATTGCAGAGTGGCTCGATACAAACTCTGAACTCTGCAAAAAGTGCAGTACTAAGAAGACATTTTCTTCTGACAAGGTCTGCGCTGGCTGTCAGGGAAAGAAAAAGCGTGAAGATATACGTTCAATGATGTAATTCAGTTCAATTTATTGAATTTTCATACTCCGACTAAAAGTCTTAGAGTGTTTCTGAAAGCGGGAGCCAGTGTCAGTACAAGTATTGCGAATTTTATGAAGTTGTTGAAATTTTTGTCATCTTCATATTTATCAAGTATGTATAGAATTGCTCCAAGTACAATTAGCTTTAGAGGGAACATTGCCCATGGTCCAAAGATTTCAAAGAGGAGGTTTGGAAGAACGTGCTTCTCGAAGTAGCCATATTGAGCTACTCCAATGTATGTTGATGCGGCGTCAAACATAGCTGCGTAGAGTATACCCAGATTTATTTTGCTGAAGAACTCACTTTTCAAGAGAGTAGAGCCAAGGAAAATAAACCCTGAAGCCGCGAGACCAAGACCAAATATTTTTGCCGCTCCTAATACATTAACAACGGAAAGCAGACTTCCGAAGACGAAGACCAGTCCCACTCCTAGTGTGAAAGTTACAACGTGATACTTTAAGCGCGGATTTTTCCTTTCTACAAGGAAGGAGCCTACAAGAGGAATTACTGTCATTATAAACACTGAAACATATATCAACGGACTCACAAGCCAGACACTCTCAAGTATATTTCCATCTCTCAGAACCCGAAGAACGGCCGCCAGTGCTATAAAAGGAATTGTAGCAATAAAAAAGCGTCCGTCAAATTCCATTTTCATATTATTCAAGAATCCGTACAAGTAATACACAGCGACTGCAAGAAGTATTCCATAAGTTATTGTATTGTAAATATTATACGGACCGTCAGGATTGACAGTAAGAGGATTTATGAAATATGTTTGTATGAATTCAGTGATTCCCATTTTCCACCGGTGATGTAGCCATAGTAACTTCTGTGGCGCTATCTACATTCTTATCTCGTTCAAGTTTATAAAGATATGTTGTCACAGCGCTTTCAAGACTTTCTTCGTGCGTTATAAGGAAAATTTGGTCTATAAGTTTCGGCAGTCTTTCTCTCAGAGCTGTAGCAAGCTCATTCGTTGCGTTTGTGTCCAAATTATGTGTTGGTTCGTCGAGAATCAGCCAGCTGAGCGTCGGCGCAAGGGCGAGAGAAAAGGCTATTCTCAGAGCAAGTATTGCAACAGAGCGTTCCCCTCCTGATATTTTACCCTCTACCTCTGTCCATCCTGTGCTAGTTTTTACCTGAAGTACGTAATCCCCGTCTTCAATAAAGAGTCTTGCCCCACTTATATCATGGTAAGGGTATATTGTTCCCCATATATCGTCCATTACATCGTTTACAACTATAATAAACTCTTTTCTGAGTGATTCTTGGGTTTTTTTGAGGGCAATTTTGTAGAGCTCAAGTGCATCTGTAATTTCTGCAAGTTTTTCCGCTTCCGTTAGCTGGTCTTTCTGCAGGTTCTTCTTCTTCTCAAGACTTTCTATCTGTATCTTTTTCTGCAAAAGAACCTGCTTCATAGCTCCAGCCGAAGCAGAAAGCCTTTCAACAGTAATAAAGAGCTTCTGCCTCTCTTCTCGTGCAAGTTTGTAGATTTCTCTACTGAATCCGAGCTTTCTAAGTTCTTCGTTCAGTTTGATAATTTCAGCTGAAATTTCCCTCAGCTCTTCTATCAAATTAATATTTTTCAGAGCTGTTTCAAGTATTTTGATTTCCTCTTCAATTTTCTCAGCTCCATTTTTCTCAAGACTCTTTCGGGAAGCTTTCAAGTTGTTTTCAAGCTCACCAAGAGTCAAATCAGTTTTTCCAATTGCTCTTTCTAAATCCTTCTTTTTTATGAAATGTATTTCAAGAATTTTTAGTTTAGATTCTTTAGCTTCCTCAATTTCTTCTCGCATTGCCTTTAATTTCTCAAGTTCGTTTTTCTTTTTTGAAAGCACATCAAATTCAAGTGTAAGCTGCCTGTGCTCCTCTTTAATTTTTGAAAGACTGTTCTCAAAATTTCCCAGTTTTGTACTGTGTTCCGTCTCTATACCTTCTTTAGTCTTTTCTGAAATTTCTGCTTTACAGAGGGGACAGTTGTCGCTTTCTTCTACATTTTCAAGAAAATGTCTGGCATAATCGGTTTCAACTCTTAATTTATTCTCCTGCTTTTCAAGTTCTGAAAGAAGTTCCTGCACCTCCTCAATCTTCCGCATTTCTGAAAATTCCTGCACAAGCACAGAAACACTTTCCTTAAGATTACTCTCTTCTTCTGTGCGTTTAAATGCTGCAGTTCCGAGGCTTTTTAGTTCTTCAAGCGATTCTACAGAAATTGGAGTTTCCTTTATCTCGTTTTTAATCAATCGCAATTCGCTATTCAAGATATCCACTGTTGCTGAGAGTCCGGCTTTTTCAAGTAAGAGCTTTTCCACACTTAGCTTAATCTCAGCTAAGGCCTTCATTTTTCCCTGGTTTTCCTCAAGTGCCTCTTCTATTTCCTCACGTGACCTTTCATTTATGGATTCTCCAAGTTCTTTTTTGAGTGTTTCTTCTTTTCCACTGAGTCTTTCAATCTTTGAGGAAATCTCGCTCGCAAGCTTCTGGTTTTCTTCGAGTTCCTGGACTTTCCTCTCTGCTTCTACAGCCTTCTGCTTGACCGTTTCAAGTTCTTTCTCAAGTTCTGCAATTTCCGCATCACTTCTTTGCACATCCTTTCCAAGTCTTTCAAGGGTATCTACATCCATAACATCAAAAATCGAGCTTGCACCTTCCTTTTTGCTTCTGGCTTCAAGAAGAAGACTCGATGAAACTGAAGACAAATTTTTCCGTGCATGTTCAAACTTATCCATTCCCAGAAGGTGGTCTATCTTGTCCTTCCTCTTGCCTTTTGGAATGCTGAGGAAATAATCTATCTGGTTCTGTTCAGAATATACTGCTCTTACAAAGAGTTCATAGTTTATTTTGAGAATCTTTTCTATATATTCAGTCACTCTTTGTGCGTTGGGTCCCTCTATTCTCTCTCCATTTTTCTCAAGCCGGGAGTTCGTGGTTCCTTTACCCCTCTCTAATAGTCTCAGGACAGAATACTCGTCATTTCCAACTAAGAATTTCACATAGAGCTCTGAACTTATTTCCTGCTTTGGCTTATTGCGAATAAGGTCATCAATCTTGAGTTTTCTCTGGTTGAGAGCAGGATAAGTTCCAAAGAATGCAAAGCATATTGCATCCATTACAGAGCTTTTTCCACTGCCCATTATCCCTATTATGGCGTTCACTCCGTCTGAAAATTCAAAGCTAGAGTCTTTGTGAGACTTCCAATTTTTAATTTTTACTTCACTTATCAATACTCCCCCCTTAAGAGCTTATCTCTTTATGAATTTAAGGCTTGTGAAATATACAAAAACTCCAACTAATACCAGACCTAGTGCTATCATCAGGTAAAGTCTTTCGACATTAACCAGTACAAACAATGAAACAATTATTGATATAATCGGGACTAGTGGGTTCAAAGGTATTTTAAATGGAATTTCCTTGCCAAGACGTCTGTGGAAGGGTATTGCGATGAATAATATCAAATATAGCATCATAGCCAGAGAGACAAGAACATATATTAGTGCTTCAAATCCTGCGAAATAAACTGCAATTGAGGCGAAGAATAGCTGAGAAAGAAGTCCTCGCGTGGGGACTCCGGTTTTCTTGTTAATTTTTCCAAGGAACGTCGGGAAATATCCTTCGTGAGCCAGTGAAGCCGGAAGCCTTCCTGTGCTGACAATCCAGCTGTTTATGCATCCAAGAAGTATTGCAACTGCTCCAAGTCCAACAATCCATCCTCCCCATGGGTTCAGGAATACATTGGCTGCATCTGCCAGAGGAGATATAGATTCACTAAGTTGTCCTGAAGTGAGCAGTCCAAGAGTTACGAAAATGACTGCGGAATAAAGTATGGTTACAAAAACACTAGAATATATTATGGCTCTTGGAACATCTCTTGTTGGATTTTCAGAATCACTGGCAAAGAAAGTAATTGTTTCCCAGCCTATGAAGGGTTCTATAACGAACACAGCAGCAGCAAACATTGATGTAATTGTTATCGTCGTTTTTGGTACATAGTTTGAAACATCTATCCAATATACTCCCCATGTCACAAAAAACCAGAGAACAAGTATCGATGCTGAGGTCAATATGTATTGTGTTGTGAGACCCCAGTGCATTCCTCTCATATTAATTATGGTAGTAAGGATCAGAATACCTATTGCAACCATCGGTATCATGGCATCACTAAGTGGGATGAAGTAGCTGATATAATAACTGAAAGCTACTGCAAGAGAGGATATTGTGAACCAGCTTATCAGCCAGGCAATCCATCCTGACATAAATCCTGCAAAGCGCCCGAATGTTTCATTCACAAACTGGTGTAGTCCTCCTGCTCTGGGGTATACACTTGAAAATTCTGCAAAACAAAGTGCCATGAATATTGTCAACATTCCCAATTCAAGCCAGACCCAGAAAGATGCCGAATCAGCAAGACTGGCTGCAAGAGATGGTATGACAAAAATTCCAGTTCCTACAATAGCACCTATTCCGAAAAATACCAGGTCCACAAATTCAAGTTTCTTTTTAGCCAATTTTTATTGCCTCTTTTATTTTCTTTAGTGCTATTTCTTTACTGTCTTCGGATAGTATTCCAAGAAGCTCGTCTTGAGCTATCCCAAAGACAAAATTTACTCCTTCAAGGTGCATTTTCAAGAGTTCCTGTCCCCGTTCTTCTATGGATAGAGCCCTTCCCACATTCTTGGAAAGCAGCTCTGTTCTGTCCAAAACAGACTTAGATTCCAACTGATTCTTTGCGATTCTTAAGATCAGGTCTCCTTTAAATTTTTCCCCAAGTTCTGTTATGAATATATCTGTCTTTGAGTAACCTTTTTTCAGGCTCCCTTTCAATATTATTTTAACAAGTGGTCTTTTATCTTTCTTTGGTATTTCCTTTAAAACAGATTCTATATCGGAAACTATGCTGCTAGGTGTTCCTTCTTCTGTTTCTATAGTTTTATAATGGAAGTCTCTCGGACTTTCAAGTTTTTTGAATTCAAGTTCTCCGTTCTCAAAAAAATAAATTCCCTTTTCAATCTCTGACTCTTGTTTTGTAAGCTGTGTTCTGATTGTTGAGCCGGGTATCAGGAATTTTCCTCCCTGTTTAAGCTCAGCCTGGCACGACCAGTGTATATGTCCGTTCACAATTAAATCAAAATCTTTTGGCATATCTGCCAATTCAAGGGATTTAAAATCTGTACCGGTGTAAAGAAATTCATCAATGTTCTGGTGTAGAAGCATTATATTTGTTGCTCCTTCTATCGCTTTTGGGTTCCACTCCTCTAAAACGTCCTTTGCGTATCTTTCGGGGACTCCTGAAAATCCATGCACTGCAAGTTTTTCTCCATTTAGCTCAAGAACTATTGTCTGACAGTGAAGATGTACAATAAGTCCTGCCTTTTCACTCACATGCAATGGATTTGTTAATCCCCTACCTCGTCTTTCATGTGTTCCATGAATTGCTATGACTGGAACTCCCTTGAAAGGTGCCTGTGCTATTTCTCCTCGTTTTTTATTAATTGAGTCAAGAATTTTAATGTCTGAACTCTTTGCGTGCAGAGGCTCCTGGAATATTTCCATAGCCTTTGCGAGTACATCTTGTGTTGGTATTCGTGAGTCAAAAACATCACCAGCTATTAATATTAAATCTGCCCCACCTTCAAGCGCCAGTTCAATTGCTTCGCTCCCCTGTATAAATGAATCTTCCTCTCTTTCTGAAGTATTCGCAAATCCAAAATGTAGGTCAGATATTATCGCAACTCTCATATTTTTCAATAAGAGAGAGGACTATAAATATGAGCAGGGAGCATCAAGTTTATAACTTGGCCTTTTCTACAGATTATATGGTATATGCTGAGCTTCTTACAAGTCTCTTGCTTCTGATTGGGCTTGCATATCTTTTTGTTGTCATAGTACTTTCTTTTAAGGAGCGTAAGAAAGTTGCATGGCTGGTTATTCTGAATATTGCAATATTTAGCTATATTTCTCTTACTGACCCACGTCTTCTCTATGATTATATGCTCTCTGGTACTGCCATTTCCAAAAATGCAGGTTATGCACTTGTTACATACATGTTTTTACATGCCAATTTTGCTCATCTCTTCTTAAATTCTGTAGCCCTTCTTTTCTTCGGTTATCATGTTGAACGAGAATTTGGAGCTGGTCAGATGATTTTTGTTTATCTTGCTTCAGGTGTTATCGCAGGAGGTTTTTTCATACTTACTTCTACTCCCCGTGCGTCGGTTGTCGGTGCAAGTGGTGCAATCTTTGGTCTGATGGCATATCTGACTTTAATGCGTCCTTTCAAAATTAGTCCTATGCCCTTTCTAATTCCACTTCCTATAGCTCTTGCTGCGGTTCTTTATACAGTTGCAACAATTCCACTCTTCCTCTCAGGAAATGTATCTGGTGGAATTTCTCACAGTGCACATATCGGTGGACTTCTTGGCGGTTCCTTGATGGCCTTTGGTTTAAATTACATTGAAGCCAGAAAAGGACTCCTTATAGTCCTCGCGCTGCTGGTTCTTGTAATGATGATGCCTGTCTTGGTATTTTAATTATATAACTAGGCTCTGAAAGCCTTTTTTTCAACTGCTTCTACTGGCTCCTCCTTCTTTCTTCCGCCACCTTTCTTGACCTTTTCTTGTTTGTATACTATAACTCCACATTCTGAACATTTTATTGTATATGGTTTTTTGAACTCATCCGATTCTCCTGCCTCTTCATGCCCGCAGTCCGGACAAATATATGCGAAATACATTGGAGAATCCTCACGGTCTTTGAATAATATGTGGACTCCTCCTTTTCTGGAAATATATGAAAGTGCGCCCCCGCTCGCAAAATGATTCTTCACTTCTGTGGTAAGAGCTTCAAGGCCTCCCATTTTAACCAAATAGAGCGCTTAGACCTGCAGATGCGGCTTCTTCTTCCTTTGCCTCATCTTCTGCAGACTTTTCTTCCTTTGCTTCTCCGCCCTCTTCTGGGCTTGCAGCTGCTGGTGCAGCTACTGGGATTGCGGCTTCCTTTATTGCCTGTTCTATGTCGACGCCGTCAAGACTTGCAACAAGCGCCTTTACCTGCGCTTCGTCAGTTGCTGTTCCTGATGCTTCGACAACCTTTTTCAAGGATGCTTCATCCACTGGCTTTCCTGCAGAGTGCAGAAGAAGTGCTCCATATACGTATTGCATATTTTAGTCCTCCAATATAACGATAGAGACATTATCTGTAGCTTTGGGTTTATTAACTTTATGCTAGATTGGAAAAGCTATTATATCGTACTAGTTCAATCAAATATATGGTAAGAAGAAAATATGCAGGGTTCTGGCTTAGATTTTTTGCATGGATTCTTGACGGATTTATTTTATTTATTCCTTTTGTTATTTTAATATCTCTTCTACCTTTTGTGCCCCCACTTATCTATATATGGCTCTATTACGCATATATGGAGAGTTCAGAATACCAGGCAACTCTCGGTAAAATGCTTCTTGGCTTGAAAGTAACTGATTTGAAGGGGCGCAGAATAAGCTTCCTCCGAGCAACTGGAAGGCATTTTGGGAAAATACTGTCCGGACTTATTCTTGGCATTGGCTTTTTTATGATAGCCTTTACAAAGAAAAAACAAGGTCTGCACGATATAATTACAGAATGTCTTGTCCTTAAAGTATAATGAAAGTTAAATACTAGGATTTGATATTATTAGCAATGGTCAATCTCTCTGAGTTGCAGCCAAAGGAAGTTATTTCCAATTTGAAGAGTTCAGAGACTGGTCTTTCTTCAGAGGATGCAAAGGAAAGGCTGGAGAAATACGGACTTAATGAAATTGTAGAGCTTAAAAAAATATCTCCTATTTCAATCTTCCTTCATCAATTTTCAAATTTTCTGGTCCTGGTCCTTCTTGCTGCAGCCTCTATTGCTTTCTTCGTAGGAGAGACTGTTGACAGCATTCTTATTTTTATGATTGTAGCTTTGAATGGTGTTTTTGGCTTTATACAGGATTACAGAGCTGAAAAAAGCATAGAGGCACTTCGAAATCTTGCCAAAGCAAAGACTAAAGTTCTTAGGGACGGACGGCAGACCCTAATTCCTTCATCTGAAGTAGTTCCAGGGGATATCCTCGTTCTTGAAGAAGGAGAGTCAGTTCCTGCTGACAGCAGGCTCATTGAAAATATCAGCATTGGTCTCGACGAGTCTTCTCTTACTGGTGAAAGTGGGACTGTTTCAAAAATTGTAAAAGCTATTGCTAAAGCCGTTTCAATTGCGGACAGGAAGAATATGTGCTTCATGCACACAAATGTGGTCAGAGGAAAAGGTCTTGCTGTTGCCGTTTCTACAGGAATGGACACAGAAATAGGTAAGATTGCCTACAAACTTCAGGAAATTGAGACTCCTCGGACTCGTTTTCAAATAGAATTGGATAACATCGGTAAGAAAATAGGTCTTATGGTAATAACTGTTGCCTTCATTGTCGGTCTTTCTCAATTTTTCATCTATTCTGCAAGTCCTATTGAAACCTTCCTTCTTGCGGTAAGTCTTGCAGTTGCGGCAATACCTGAGGGTCTTCCTGCAGTAGTTACTCTTTCTCTTGCTATGGGTGCGAACAGAATGGTCAAGAGAAATGCTCTCATCAGGAAGCTCCCTGTTACTGAGGAATTGGGTTCAGTTGATGTTATTTGTACTGACAAAACTGGAACACTCACTGAAAACAGAATGACTGTAAGAAAGCTCTATCAAGGAGGTAAAATCTATACAATTTCCGGGGCTGGTTATGAGTCTACTGGTGATTTTACACATAAAGGAAATCCCGTTAAGCCTTCTACAGTTGAAAAACTCCTTCTCTCGGGTATTCTCTGTAACAATGCAGAGTTTTCTCATGAAGATGAAAAACGCAGTTTTCTCGGAGACCCTACTGAAGTTGCTCTCATAGTTAGTGCAATGAAAGGAGGTATTAACAAAGTAAATGCAGAACGTGAATACAAAAGAGTCCACGAGATTCCATTTACTTCTGAAAGAAAAATGATGACTACGGTACATGGGCACCGTGGTAAAAAAATAGCTTTTGCAAAAGGGGCACTAAGTGTAGTTCTTGACAAATGTACAAAGACCTATGAGAATGGAAAAGTTGTAAATCTTACAAAGGATTTAAAAAAGCGAATATTGGAAGCTGAGTCTGAGTTTTCAGGAAATGCTCTCCGTGTTCTTGCCTTTGCGTATAAAGACATGTCCTTTAATTCCAAGGCAGAGGAAGGACTTACCTTCCTTGGTTTGCAGGGTATGATAGACCCTCCTCGTGCAGAGGTAAAAGGTGCTATAATGAAAGTTAGAAGTGCAGGAATCCGCGTTATTATGATGACTGGGGATAGCAAAGGAACTGCGCTTGCAGTCGCAGAGGAGTTAAACCTACCCTCCTCTGGAGCTGTTGAAGGAAAAGATTTAGAGAATATGAGTGACGAGTTTCTTCTTGAAAAACTTAAGACAATTAGTATTTTTGCTCGTGTTGACCCTCTTCATAAATTCAGAATACTGAATCTTCTTAAATCAGAAGGCCATCTTGTTGCGATGACTGGAGACGGCGTAAATGATTCTCCGGCTCTGAAGGAGTCTGATGTCGGAATTGCCATGGGAATCCGGGGAACTGATGTTTCAAAAGAAGCAAGCGATATGATACTTCTTGACGACAATTTTGCAACTATTGGAAATGCCATAGAAGAGGGCAGAAGAATCTATGATAACATACGAAAGTTTGTAACCTTCCTTTTGTCTGAAAATGTCGGGGAAGTCACAGTGGTTTTCCTGGCTTCAATGCTTGGTTTGGGACTTCCTCTCACGGCAGTTATGCTCTTGTGGATAAATCTTCTCACCGACGGGCTTCCTGCTCTTGCCTTGGGTGTCGACAGAGCGACAGCAGGAATCATGCTGAAAGCTCCCCGGGATAGGTCCAAGTCAATTGTTAATGCAAAGCTTCTGACTCGTGTGGTTTCCAGCGGTCTGGTTCTCGGTCTTACTATCTTGACCCTATATTATATTAATCTGCCAGATATTACGAGGGCAAGGACTATTGCATTCACAGCTATTGTAGCCTATGAATTTGCTCGACTTGAAATTCTAAGAAATGTATTTGGTCATAGGCTATTCAGTAATCACTGGCTCGTCGCTGCTGTTCTTACATCACTTGCTCTACAACTCACTATAATCTACACTCCCTTGGCACAGTTCTTCGGAATAATTCCCTTGGACCTTGCTGCGTGGATTCAGATAGCTATTGGACTCCTTGTTGTGACTCCCCTGACCTATCTTGTGATGCACTTGACCAAATAGCTTTTATATTTCGCAGCTTTAACCCCCCTCTATGGGATATGAGCTTACAAAAATGAAGTGCAAACCTTGTGAAGGCGGAGTTCCCCCTTTGAAGGGTGGGGATTTGCAAAAGAATCTTGAGCGAGTAGAAGGTTGGGAAACTATAGAAGCGCTCAATCAATTTGTTCTGAGCAGGGACATCACCCGAATATAGAGTTTACCTGGGGTAAAGTCACTATCTCCTTCTGGACTCATGCTATTGGTGGTCTCAGCGTAAATGTTTTTATAATGGCTGCCAAAATCGACGAACTTTGAAAATATTCCTTTCCGTTTTTTCTTGAGTAAGTTACTAACTTAAATATTGTAAGGTCTTATAGATTTATTATGAAGAGGTGCTGGATTTGTGGCAGACATATTTTTTCCTTTCATAGTTTCTCCTGAAGAAAAAGGGCATATATAAGGAGAAGTTGGGCAATGAACCAATGGTAGCTATGCGGGGAGAGGGATTCGAACCCGCGAAGGCACTAAGCCACAGGAGCTTAAATCCTGCCCATTTGACCGCTCTGGAATCCCCGCCTTAGTTAATTATAATTTCAAAACAGGTTAAATAACCTGTCTATAATGCGCCTAATAAAGTGTAAAGTTTTAGTACTTCAATAAATAGTGCCGGCAATACAACAAGGAAGGAAATCTTTTTGGAAGCGTGATAGTTGTATTTTACCCCCCAGAAGACCAGATAAATCCACCAGAACCATGTTATTCTTATGAAGAATGGTAGTATGTTAAGGAAAAGCGGTGCCCAAGCAATTCCTACTATCTTCATAGTTCTATAGAAAACATCCCAGTTTGTTATGTCCTTGCCAGTGAACACTGATGCCATAAAATGTATTGCAAGCGCCCAGACAATCCACAAACTCAGGTACCAGAATGGAAGAACGACGAAGCTCAGGTAGAACTTTGCCACCTCCATCAGTCCGATGAGTGCTGAATCAGTTATGATGATGCTCCAGATTGCGCTTCCGAGTGAGGTCAGTATGGCAGCTCCTACTACTACAAAGGCTGGAATCCATAGCCCCATTATGTTACTATCTTCTTTGAGTATTCTCCTGATTGCGGCCTTCGGATATAGAAGGATGTCATGTAGATGCCTGGAAAAATGCTCTCCAAGGTCAATCTTCTTTCTCGCCATATTTCTATAGGGGGGAGAAGTGCTTATATCTGTTACGATTCATTAAAAGCCCCTAAGGGGGCTGTGGTCTAGCTTGGTATGATGCGTGGCTGGGGGTCACGTGGCCGGGAGTTCAAATCTCCCCAGCCCCATTACTAATACATTCCACTAAACTTATTAAAGAACAAGGCTTTAGGAAAAGCATGGCAGAAGAGCAGACAGCAGGTATAACAGTCAAGAAGGACGATGACTTTGGTGAGTGGTACAACCAACTTGTTCTGAAAGCTGAGTTGGCGGATTTCACGGCAATTAAGGGTTTTATGGCAATAAGACCGAATGGATATAATATATGGGAAAAAATTCAGGCTTATCTTGATGCCCGTTTTAAAGAAACCGGCCATAAAAATTCATATTTTCCTGCTCTTATTCCTGAGAGTTTCTTGACCAAGGAGGCTCAACATATCGAGGGCTTTGCTCCAGAAGCTTTCTGGATAAGTCATGAGGGTGAAAATGAAGTTGAAGAGCGCCTAGCGCTTCGACCTACGTCAGAGACGATAATGTACGATTCCTATTCAAAATGGATTAAGAGCTGGCGTGAACTTCCACTGCTTCTCAATGTCTGGTGCTCTGTATTCAGATATGAGACGAAAATGACAAAACTTTTCCTTAGAACTAGGGAATTTCTCTGGCAGGAAGGTCATACCGTTCACGCAACAAGAGAAGATGCAGATATTGAAGTAAGACAGCAGCTTGATACTTACAAAGACCTATGTGAATCTCTTCTCGCTATACCTGTTATTCAGGGAGTCAAAACTGACAGAGAACGCTTTGCCGGTGCACTTACTACTACAACTATTGAAGGTCTTATGCCAGATGGGAAGGCACTTCAAATGGGGACTTCCCATAATCTTGGTCAGAATTTCTCTAAGGCCTTCAAAATCAAATTTATAGATAAGGATGAGAAAAAAAAGTTCGCCTGGCAGACCTCCTGGGGTGTTAGTACAAGGCTTATCGGTGCCCTCATTATGGTACACGGAGACGATAAAGGTCTGGTTCTTCCTCCCAAAATTGCCGAAACAAAGGCAGTTGTAGTTCCCATATTATTTGAGGATTCAAAGAAGAAGGTTCTAGACGCGTCCAGGAAAATTGCAGAGAAACTTTCAAAAGATATTGTAGTTCATTTCGATGACCGTGAGAATTATTCAGCAGGCTGGAAATTCAATGAATGGGAGCTTGTAGGTGTTCCACTTCGAATAGAAATTGGTCCCAAAGATGTCGAAAAGAAACAGGCTGTCGTCGTCCGCAGAGATACAGGCAAAAAAACTTTTGTGAAGATTTCAGAACTCAATAAATTTGCGTCTGATGAACTTGAAAAAATGCAGAAGGATATGCTTTCCTCGGCACGGAAATTCCTCAAGGATAATACACACGAAGTAAAGTCCTATACTGAGTTCAAAAAAGTGATGGACAGTTCTCGAGGTTTCATTATAGCACAATGGTGTGGCTCTGAAGACTGTGAGATAAGGATACAAGAAGAAACAACTGCGACCGTCCGTTGTATACCTTTCAATAAAGGGAATGGAAGCGGTAAATGCGTTCTATGTGCTAAAAAGTCTCAATATAGAGCATATTTCGCTAAAAGTTACTAATCAGTATTTGAACTGAGCAACTTCATCTATAAGGTCAACTTGTGAAACAAGCATTCTTCTGCAGCAGTATCTGCTGAGTTTAAGAGCATCCATTACTTCCTGTGGCTTCTCTCCAGCTTCCACTCGTTTTTTGTATTCCTCATACTCAGCGGCAATTGCCTTTCCACATGTGAAACATCGAACTGGTATAATCATAGTATTACCTGTAAGACTTCTGTCTCCGTGCGCGTGCTTTTGAACGGCCCGGTTTACATGCCTCCTTTAGTCTTGAATCTCCTGCAAGTAATTTGTTGTCATATTCAAGAAAAGCCTGTCTTAACTTTTCATTATTCTTTGACCATTTGTAAATTCCTCTTGCAATAGCTGTTCGTGTGGCCACTGCCTGGCCCATTCTCCCGCCTCCGATTACATTTACGCTTATGTCACAATTTGAAATATAACTTTGAGCTATCTGCAAAGGTTCCATTATAATCCCTCTTTCATAATCTGAACCCCACTGTTCAAGTGGGTGTGAATTTATTCTTACTTCTCCCTTTCCTTCCTTGAAACTTGCTCTTGCGGTTGCTGTTTTTTTCTTTCCAGTTGATATTGTGTCCTTTCCAGTTTTTTTTGCCATCATTCGTAGCCTTCCTCTCTTGAAAGTCTTTCAATAGTTATGTAGTTTTTCTTTAGTACAACTCCAAGGTCGGCCTCTTCCACAGTCTCAGCATTTTTTGCCTGCTCTACAAATTCTTCAGGAATGCCAATGTGAGTTCTAATTCTTGCCATAGCCTCTCTCCCTCGTTTTCTTTTGTAAGGTAGCATACCTCGTATTGCTCTCTTAACTATTCTATCTGCTCTCTTTGGGAGGAAAGGTCCCTTATATCTTGTACCAATTTGCCTCATTTCTCTCTTGTCTTTAATTACACTCTTTTTATTTCCAGTTACAACACATTTCTCTGAATTTATTATGATAATTTCTTCCCCTTCCAAAGCTCTCTTGGCAACATTGCTTGCAAGACGTCCAAGCTTCAAATTCTTTCCATCTATAATTGTCATTTTATTATACGAACTCCTGTTCCCTTTGGATGCTTCTTTACAAGCTCAAGTATAGGGGAAATACTTCCCCCTGCCTTTTCCACACCTTCCACAGCCGCTTTGGATGCTCCAAATGAATATATTTCTAGTTTATGAGCGAGTAAGCCGGTCCCCAATAGTTTCCCTGGAACTACTACGACTTCTCCCTTCTTTGTAATTCTGTCAAGCTTTGCAAGGTTTACACTCGCAAGGTTTTTTCTAGGCTTAGACATGAGTCTAGATATGTTTCCTAAGAACTTTGCGTCCTTTCCCCTTCCTGCCCTCTGCAGTTCCTCTGTAACTGCTGTAGCAAAGCTGTCCTTCATAATAGATTACCATCTTTCATTCAACTTGTTTAAAAAGCTTTTGTTTATTTCTTCTTCCTCTTTTTTAGGGCTCTTTCTACTCTTTTCACGTCTTTTTCTTCCTTTGCCCTCTCTTTTTTTACAAGAGATCTAAGTGTGGTTTTTCCACTTGTTCGGCTTTTTCTCTTTGGTTCGTTTTCGTGAAGTTTATTTTCGAAATACTCTGATGCATGAATTGCGGCTACAAATATTACAGAGCCTAGCATAATTAGCCACCAGAACTGTGTATTATCCTCTTCTTCCTGTGTACTTCCTTCTGAAATGAACTCAGTTCTTGCGCTAAGTTGTGGTTTTTCTATATCTTCTATAGAGAGTGTAAACTCAGGTCCGGTATAGCGACCTTCACTTGTATAAAGCTTGTAAGTTGCAGTGTATGCCTTGTATTCCGCATCAAGAGGTATATCTAGATAAATTATGAATCTTCCTACATCGCCTGGAGTAAGAGTCCTCAGATAAGACGGCGCAAAAGTATAATATTCAGAAGGCAAATCCTCCACTTCAAGTCGTATATATGATGCTCCGCACTGGACATCATCGATTGTAAGTCTTGTTTCTGTGGAGTCTCCTGGAGCAATAGAAATTTCAGCATGACCTGCTGTCATTTTCAGAGTAGAAATACAGTCAGGAGCTCCAACTACCTTTCCTGTAAGTTTCGTGCTAAGCTCAGTTTCAGAGGCAAGCATTCCCGCACTCAATAAAAAGAAACCTAGTAATATTAAGTACGCACTACTTCTTGCCGTTACCTTCATAGCCACTATTGTGTATTCGTCTGCATTTAAAAGTTTTGATTAGACAGAAATGCTTTTAACGACGGTCGCTTTAAACGCATTATGAAAATAAGAGGACTTATATTCTGGTGCTTGTTGGCTCTACTCATCTTTACGACTTCTGCGTATGCAGCTGAAAGCAATAGTCCTGAAATAAGTGTATCTTCCCCCTCTCAGGGTTATACTTCTTATTTTGAGTATGTTAATTTCACATTCAAACCAATCGATGCTTCTGAAATATTGTGGTGCAAGCTTTGGCTCAATACTTCTGTGGCAAAAATAAATCAGAATATAAACAACAATACAGCTAATTATTTTCGTGATGTCAATATTACAAACGGTACTTATACTTGGAAAGTTGAGTGCATGGACACATATACTAACCGAGGAAACTCCAGCGACCCAAGAACCCTTACTGTGGCGGAAGATGTAAGTAAACCGGTTATAGGAAATTTTAATCAGACAAGTGATAATATGAGTGGTCTTTCAACATTTTCATTCGTTCCCTATGACTTAGAGTCTGGTCTAAGAGAATGTAGAATAGAAGTCGGTGAGGGAGAATACACTTCAAAATCCACAAGTGTTCAGAACAACTCTAAATTATCTTTCCAATTTTATCTTGCAGAAGGTGACTGGATTTGGAATGTCAGTTGCACGGACCGCAACAATTATACAGAGTGGTCTGGACACATGGGTCACATCTCAGAGGCAGAGCCAGGTCAAATAAATGTCACTGCACTGTCGCCTGAAAATAATTCAGTACTCTCGTACAATGATATTGAATTTAAGTATTATGTTTCAAGCATATATCCTGTCGTTGGCTGTTCTCTCCATATCAATGACAGTTTCGATAATCAGTCAACAGACATTCAGACAAATTCCAATAATTCAATTAATTCAGTCCTTAAAAGAGGAAATCTTACATGGTATGTTAAATGTCTTAATTCAGGAGGGTACAGCGCAAGGTCTAAAGGGGCGATGAATTTAACAGTAGATTTTGTTCCTCTGACTACCCACCTTTCGATAAGCCTAAAGTCTCCGGCCCATCTAAGTGAGCTTATTACATCAAATGTAAGTTTTGTTTATGATTTATCTTATGCCGGAGAACTCAATGCCTGTACTTTATTAATTGACGGTGTTGCAAGAGAAACTTCTACTATATTTTTCACAAACCAGTCAAATAAATTTTCCAATGTTGTGGTTTCTCCTGGTGCTTTATCTTGGACTGTGAAATGCACGAATGCGGCGGGAGCTACATATGCTCCTTCTTCTAGATCACTCCTCATATTTGCACCTGATTTCATATCTGAAACAGAAAAACCACCTGCTATAAGTGGGGATATTCCATTTATCAATGAGTCTGATATGGACTTTGATGAGTTCCTGCTTTCTGATGAATATCCTAGCATTGCTTGGACACTTGGTCTTGCTCTACTGATACTTGCTGGTTCATACATCACTTATATTATCCTTAATGATGAGGAAGCCAGACGATATCGTAGAACTCTCCTAAGACTTATTGGAAAGTCCTTGAAACGAAAAACTCATAATAAAATGAAAAATTATGTCAAGACTGCAATCAAACAGGGCCACGACAAGCAATACATCTCAGAACACTTAAAATCATATGGCTGGAAGGAAAACCATATCAAAGAGTTGCTGGATGATATTGAATACGAAGAAAAAAAGAACCCAAGAAAGACTAACAAAAAATGAACTGGGAAAAAACATTATCTGAAATTGGTGAAAAGGCGGGCGAAGTACTGAAGTCCTACTACCTTACTGAGGAAGGAAGGAAAGAGATAATGCTGGGTGCAGGCGGAGATATGGCAATGCTTGCAGATATTGAAGCTGAAAAAAGTATTATAGAATCCTTTAATTCAGTAGGTAAATTTTCCATATTTACTGAAGAGCAGGGTCGTATTGAAATAGATGAGCCAGAGTACTATGCCGTAATTGATCCGCTTGACGGTTCTTTCAACTTTAAGAAAGGTGTCGGCTACTTTTCTGTATCACTGGGAATTCTTGACCTGGACTTCAAACCGCTTGCAGGATATGTTTACAATGTAGTCAGTGGTGATACCTTTTTTGCTTCTGAAAAAGGTGCCTTTAAAAATGGTAATAAAATCAAAGGAAACAGCTCTACAGAACTAAAGGCTTCCCTCCTTCATAGAGCTCCAGACTCCTCTCAAGCAGAACGTGACAAAGTCTCAAAAATCTGTATGTCTACAAAAAATTACAGAACTTATGGCTCACTCGCACTGGAATTTTGTAAAGTTGCTGATGGAAGTTTTGACTTTCTTATGCATGCAGGAACTCCCCGGCTTATTGATGTTTCTGCCTGTATATACATTTGCAGGCAGGCTGGCTGTTCTGTAAGTGACTTTGAAAACAAAGACTTCGATTTCGAGAATTTACAGGTAAATACTTCAAATCTTCTTGTAAGTGCAAATGCCCAGCTACACAGTCTTGTTCTGGATAAGCTCTAAATTACTCTGCGAAATTAAGTTCGTGGTCTCCACAATACCCGTTCTTCATAAACAAAGTCATATATCCAAAGTCTAATAAAGCCGCATCAACAAGCTTTTGTATGAATGAGATTGCCTTTCTTGGAACAGGTGGTGGTCGCTGGTCAACCATAACTCAGAAGCGTGCTACTGGCGGATTCAGGCTAAATCTTGAGGAAATGAATCTTGCTGTTGATCCTGGACCTGGTTATCTTGCAAGGTCAAAACAGTATGGTCAGGACCCACAGAAAGTCGACGCAATATTTGTAAGTCACGCTCATGTGGACCATTCTACAGAAACAAATGTTGCAATAGAGGCAATGTCCCGAGGTCTTACAGAAAAAAGAGGCTCAGTAATTGGTTCTCGCTCAGTTTTTGAGAAAGTTGAGGAAAATGGACCAATTGTTTCTGATTTTCATAAAAAACAGGTTTTTGAATGTCTTAATATGGCAAGAGAGGATATTGCCGTCGTGAACGGTGTAGATTTTCTTTTTACAGGAACAGAACATAAAGACTCTACTACAATAGGATTTAAAATGAAGGCAAAATGTGGAACAATCTCTTACACTTCTGATACTTCATTTTTCGACGGACTTTCTGAGCAGTTCAAGGGTACAGATGTTTTAATCATGAATGCAACTCGTCCCGGACATGAGAGGATACCTTATCACCTTTGTTCTGATGATATAATCAAACTAGTTGAGGCTGTGAAGCCAAAACTGGCTATAATGAGCTATTTCGGACTCAGAATTCTAAAAGTAGGTCCTATTGGTGAAGCTAAAAGAGTAAATGACACTACTGGTGTGAGGACAATAGCGGCTGAAGATGGGATGGTTATATCGATGAAAGACCATGACCAGTCCACTCTAAAAACTTTCGACAGTCCAAAACCAATAAAAATAACTGGACTCTGACCGGCTAAGTTTTTATATCATATTCTCTATTTGTTTCAGGATGACAGAGAAAAAAATATACGACCCAAAAGAAGCCGAGGTAAGGCTGCAGGAGTTCTGGGACTCAGAGGGAATTTACAAATTTGATCCTAAAAGTAAAAAGCCAATTTTTTCGATAGATACTCCCCCTCCTACCGTTTCAGGAGAAATGCATATCGGTCACGCATTTTCCTACTCTCAGATGGATTTCATTGCCAGATATAAGAGGATGAGGGGCTACAATTTATTTTATCCCTTTGGAACTGATGATAATGGAATTGCAACGAATCTGCTTGTTGAGAAAATAAAAGGAGTTAAAGCAGAAAAACTCGGGAGGGAGAAATTTATCAAACTATGTTTGGAGGTTCTGGAAGATTTAAGACCAAAATATATCCGGGACTGGAAAAATATCGGAGTCAGTTGTGACTGGTCTCTATTTTACTCAACAATTGATGAACATTCCAGAAGAATCTCTCAAAAATCTTTTATTGATTTGTATAAAGCAGGTCATGAATATAGAAAGGAAGCTCCAGTAACTTGGTGTCCAAAATGTACAATGGCGGTTTCCCAGGTTGAAATGGAGGATAAAAATCTTAAAAGCACCTTCAATGATATTGTTTTCAAATTAGATGATGGTTCAGATTTAATAATATCTACAACAAGACCTGAACTTCTTCCTTCCTGCGTTTCTATTTTTATTCATCCTGATGACAAGAAATCAAAGAAGCTTATTGGAAGGAAGGTAAAAGTCCCTCTCTTTGGTCAGGAAGTTGAAATCCGTGAAGATAGCCGTGTTGACCCTGAAAAGGGAACAGGAATTGTAATGTGTTGCACTTTCGGAGACCTTACTGACATAGAGTGGTATCTTGCTCACAATCTTGAGCTCGTGGAATCGATTGGAAAGGATGGAAAAATGACCGAAGTCGCCGGGAAATATGCCGGAATGGGTATAGATGAGGCAAGAAAAGAAATACTTTCAGATTTGAAGAAAGAATATCTACTCAAGAATCAAAAAGAGATAGAACATGCTGTAAATACACACGAACGCTGCGGCACTTCTATTGAAATAATAAATTCTGTACAGTGGTTCATAAAATATCTGCACTTGAAGGATAAGTTTCTTGAGATAGGAACTCAGCTTAATTGGAACCCTGAATTTATGAAAAATCGCTATGATAATTGGGTTGGTGGTCTTCAGTGGGACTGGTGCATATCACGACAGCGCTATTTTGGTGTTCCCATTCCTGTCTGGTACTGCTCTGAATGTGAAGAAGTTTTACTCCCTGATGAAAAAGACCTCCCTGTAGACCCACTAAATGATAGTCCAAAGAAATCCTGCAAATGTGGAAGTAAGGATTTCATAGCAGAAAAGGATACTTTGGATACCTGGGCAACTTCTTCCCTGACTCCTCAGCTTGCAATAGAGCTCCATCCGGATTTGAAAGACAAGCTATTTCCTATGGATTTGAGGCCACAGGCTCATGACATCATTGCATTTTGGCTCTTCAATACAGTCGTAAAAAGCCATTTCCATGAAAACAGTATCCCTTGGAAGGATGTTACAATATCTGGTTGGGCTCTCGATCCACGTGGAAGAAAAATGAGTAAATCACGCGGCAATGTTGTTCGACCACAGGATATGATAGAAAAATATAGTTCAGATGCTCTTCGTTTCTGGGCTGCTGGTTCAAAACTCGGGGATGATATGCCTTTCCAAGAAAAGGATTTAGTTACCGGAGTAAAATTTGTAAATAAGCTGTGGAATGCCACGAAGTTTGCCAATATGCATCTCGAAGATTATAAGGGAAGGAGAAAAGCATCCAGAGTTCTTGATAAATGGCTACTTTCCAAGCTCGCAAGGCTTGTAAAAGAATCTACAGAATCCTTTGATAAATATTCGTATTCAAAGGTAAAGAGCGCTGCTGAGGCATTCTATCTTGGTACATTTTGTGATAACTACCTTGAAATTGCTAAGGACCGACTGTATAATCCTGATAAATATGGTAAGGACGAACGTAGTGGGGCTCAACATGCTCTATATGAAGCTTCTATACAGTGCATAAAGATAATGGCGCCCTTCATGCCCTATATAACAGAAGAATTGTATCAGCTTTTTTTCAAAACAAGTGATGTGAACAGTATTCATCTTGAAAGCTGGCCTGAATTTGACAAGTCTTTGATAGATGAAGAAGCTGAAGCATCCGGGGATTTATTAGTTTCCATAGTTTCTGCGGTCAGACAGTATAAACAAGGGAAAGGATTATCTTTAGGGAAAGAGATAGGTAAGGTTATAGTTGATTGCGACAAGAAGCTTTTGGAGCCCATTCTTTTGGATTTGAAGGGAGCAGCCCGTGCAGATTCTGTTGAAGCAGGTAAAGGCAAGGGAGAACCTATAATTGTCGGCGAAGAAATAGAGGTGTGGATAGAATAATGGCACATGAAGAATTTGAAATGAAAAAGAAGCTGAAGCATCTCGGTGCACTCAGGGGACGGCATACTGAGTTCATTACAGTTTATATTTCTGCAGGTTATGACCTAAACAAGACTGTCGGTCTTCTTTCAGACGAAATAGGAACTGCCTCTAATATTAAATCCAAGGCAACAAAAAAACACGTCACAAATTCTCTTGAGAAAATAATTGGTGAATTAAGGTTGTTCAAAAAAACCCCAGAAAATGGTCTTGCAATTTTCTGTGGGAATGTGGCAGAAGGTGAAGGTCAGACAGACTATCTTATTGAAACAATAATCCCGCCTGAAAAACTTAGTATCAACCTCTACAGGTGCTCAAAAACATTTGTTTTAGAGCCTCTGCTTGACCTACTGGAGCACCATGATACTTATGGAATAATTCTCGTAGACAGACGGGATGCAGATATAGGGACCCTCAAAGGTAAGAGGATTGAAATACTAGCTTCTCTCGATTCTCTTGTTCCCGGAAAATTCAGAGCAGGGGGTCAGTCTGCACAGAGGTTTGAGCGCGTAATTGAAGGGATGGCACAGGATTTCTACAAAAAAGTATCTGAAGCGGCAAATAAAGAATTCGGAAATATAGAAAATCTTAAGGGAATTGTACTCGGCGGTCCCGGTCCTACAAAGAATGATTTCCTTGATGCAGGGCATCTTCGTCCGGAACTTGTCAAAAAAATTCTCGGGATTGTAGACACAGGTTATACAGGAAAGTCCGGAATTGATGAAATGCTACACAAGTCAGATGATATAATTGCAGAATCTGAAATAATTCAGGAGAACAAATTACTTGAAAAGTATTTTGAAGAACTTTCCAAAAAGAAAGGTCTGGCAACAATTGGCTACCTCCATGTAAAAGACCTTCTGCAGCAAGGTGCTGTTGAAACTCTCTTAATCTCTGAAAAACTGGACAAACCAGTATCAATATATGTATGCGAGCAATGTGGAAAGGAATATGTTGATATAAAAAGTTGCAGTCGATGTGAAATGGCTCTGGAACCTGAAGCGGAGAATATAGATATTGCTGATGAGCTGACAGAGCTTGCAAATACAATGGGTAGTTCAGTGGAAATAATCGGAACTTCAACTCAGCTCGGCATTCAATTCTACAGTATGGGTACAGGTATTGGAGCCTTTTTGAGATATAGACCTAAATAATCAGGCTAATTTTCTTAATATTTCCCAGTCAAGTTTTGGGCTTTCTTCTTCTGAATTAATAATTTCAACCTGAAGTTTTGACTGCTCAAGACTTCCAAGGTCAATATCTATTCCACTTAAACTTACATTTATGAAAACATAGGACTGATCTGGTAAGGAGGCCATTTTTATATGCGTTGCATCTAGTTGTCCTGCTAAGTCCCAAGTTGGGTCGAACGGATACCATGTTCCATTGAAGTAGGCTTCTACCCAGGTATGCGCAAGCCATCCAGCTGGATAATCATATGGAGCCGCTCCGTAAGCTATTCTGGCAGGAATTCCTCTTGCTCTCATAAGAGCTATAGTTAAGTGAGAATATTCAGTACAGACACCTACTCGATTTTCATATGTCCACAAAGCATCCTTTGTTATGTTTATGTATGCACTATCATAGCTTATATTATTGTAAACCCAGTGAGTGATATCAATTGCTTCATCAAACTCTGTTTCGGAGCCTTTTGTTATTTCTTCTGCAAGCAGGAGTATAGAGGGAGAATCACTTTGTATCATTGCACTCGCTTCTCGATATTCCGGAAGAACTCCTTCAATATCCCCAATAGAGGAAGGATTTATTTCAAACTCTATTGGTAAAACTTCCACCACTGCCCACAAACTATAGGAATTGTCACCAATCATCGGCTCCTGAAATATCAGTTTTTTATAAACGTTTCCAAATTTATCTGTCTGCAAAGAATAGGTTTCACTTATTCCTATTGCAAGGACTTCTTGTGTCGGAAAATCAGAGGGAATGTTATAAGTCACAACTGAAAGATTTGAAGGAAGTGCAGAATCTCCTTCACTTAATATTGGGATTGTATTTGAATATGAAATATTTGCTGTCATTTTAAGTACAAGCTCGTTCCTTTGCATTTCCGGTGTGTAGAAATTCCAGAAAATAAAGACTGCAAGTACTATAATTAATACTAAGGGAATTATAACTTTAGCACTAAAAAGTGTTTTTTCTTTTCGCATAGGAAATAACAAGGCTTTTAAATATATGTACTTATTGATGTTTATGGCAGCTCATAAATGGAGATTTGTTGGTATTTTTATACTCCTATCAATAATTGGTGGCGCAGCTTTAGTTATGTGGAATTTTATAGGCCTTCTTCTCGTTAGCTTTGCAATGGCCTATATAATCTATCCACTGGCGGGTTATCTTAGTGGAGGCAATCGGAAAGCAGGTAAAAAATATCTTAGCGCCTGTCTCACTTCAGTTCTCCTGGTAGCACTTCCTGTAATTTATATTATGGTATATAGTCTGAATGTTATTCTTCAGTGGCTGATTGAAAACTTCGGTATGATTCAATCTGGAAGTTTTACTGAAGGTCTGAAAAGCGGTCTGGATTCGGCAGGCTTCGGCGTTGTAAGTGAACGCCTAGGTTCAGAGTTGGGGAGGCTTATCACCTCAGCAACTGATGCTCTGTGGACACAGGTAACACAACCTACTTGGTTCCTTGAGACTTCTATAAGCCTTGCACTATTCTTTGTGGCAACTTTCTACTTCCTATATGAGGGTCCAAGACTGATGGAACTCATAAAGAAGCACGTCCCAACAAGAGAGAAATTTCTCCATGAACTTATGTCAACTGTTGACAAAATCTTCTATGGACTGTTCATAGGGCATCTTCTTACATCTGTAATTATTGCAGGTCTGGCCGCTGTTGGTTTCTGGGTTATTTTAAGACCACCTCTGATAACTCTTGGTTTCCTTGTAGGAATGATGTTTGTTGTGTCCTTCCTGCCTCTGATAGGTCCGTGGCTGATGTATGTTCCAATGGGGCTATGGTATATGGCGCTTCTACCCGGAGGAACTATGGCAGGAATTCTAATTTTAATATACGGCTCTTTAATACTAACCATAGTTCCTGATTTCTACATAAGGCCAAAACTTGTGAGGAGAGATGCAGATATCCACCCTCTGCTGATATTGCTTGGTTTCTTTGGCGGACCCTTTGTAATGGGCTTCAAGGGAATAATTCTCGGCCCTCTCGTTTTGGGACTCGCGCAGGCAATAGTAATGCTCTATGTAGAGAAAAGACACATTCTTGAGGACTTGTTTAAGAGAGTTTAGATACGCTTTTTTCTCTTTATTTTTGTCCCACAAACCTCACAAATATCTACCTGAGGACTGTGTTTTTTGAAGCAGGCAGGGCAATAGTAGACCCATTCTATCACTTCTTTTATACCCTCTGCACCAATTGGAGTGAATTCTATACCTAAGAGAGAGGAAAGATTTTGAATTCCGTAATCATCTGTAACTATACGGACGCGTCCCTTTGCTTTCTTCTTGAGAGCAAGTGCAATTAACCCCACATCATTATCTGACAGGCGGTCTCCACTGGCTCTTGCCCTTTCAGAGACGTGATTTACATACTCTTCTGAGGGGTTTTCTAATTTTATTTTATCTAGAGAAATTGCCAGGTTCAAATTATATGCAATAAGTTTGTTGCGGACTTCTTCAATAACATCTGGTGTTGAAAACAATTCTTCAGAAAAGCCAAGAGCTTCAAAGCCACTTTGTATTGCAGAGGCATCTAAAATATAGCTTGTCATCAGAGCAGTGGCGTCACATAAACCTCCAAGACGGCACCAATAACAATAAATGCAATTGCCAAAAGGAGGAAAAATAAGACATCCTTCAATATTGTTTTGAAATGTTTAGTTTTGTGCATACCTCTGAGTATTGCAACTGAAAAAATTCCTCCAGATACTGCACCTGCGAAATATCCCACTATTTCAAAAATTCCGTGAAGGAAGAAGGACATAAAACTAAAGGGAAGCTCTTTCAGGTAAAAGGCACTTTTTAGAAGAACGCTACTTGATACAATTATACTGTCTCTGATTATGAATCCCATCGCAACTCCGACAACTGCAGCGTTCCAGGTAAGTAGAAGAATTGCCCCGGCTCCAAATACGAAGGAAAATACCATGAAAAGGAGCAGAAGCCTCATATTATTGAATACTACAAGTTTCAAAAAAGCGGTCCGTGAACTTGCGTAGCCTGTTATCTTTGCCAACATATTGCCTGTGATTGCACCTGCACTTGTTGCCAAAAGAGCTCCTGAGAGGTTCGTTTTCAAACCCTGTATTCTATAAATTTCTGCAACTTGCCCTGAGAATACTATCTGTGAAATTTTCAAAGGGAGTATAGTAAACCAGAATGAAAATGACAGTATCATCCCAAGGAAGAGGAAGATATAGATGAAAAGTAAATCCTCGTGGCGTTTGAATATGCTTTTTTCAGAAATTCTTTCAGCCTTGCCTTCTTCAATTAGGTATACTTTATTAAGGAAGGGTATTAGTGCAACAGCTGTAAGGAATAAGAACCAGGAATTCGCATGTTCAGGGAAGATGTATGATGGGAGCCAGAGGGTGGCAAAATAGGCAATCCACAAAGCAATTGAGGATACGCCAAAACCCAGTAAGAGGGTCCTCACAGGACTTCTTTCTGCATATTCAGCCTTCATTATCATTTCAAGAACCATTTAAACAACAACTCCTTGTGCGACGAGAGCACCAATAGACACCATAATTAATGCGAGTAAAGTCAGAACTGCAAAATCAATCAGTATATATTTTGCGAATTTTCCTCTTAAATGACCTTTGTAAAATGCAACGGAGAGTATTCCTGCCGCTATTGCAGCTAAAGAGTAGCCAATAATTTCAAACAAAGAGGGGAGCAAAATTGCAAGCATTCCAGAAGAATAAGTTCCCAGAAATATGTGTTTTAAGAGATTACCTACAATTACAGAGCTGAGAGCTGCATCCCATGCAAGTATAAGAATTCCTCCAGCTCCATAGAGGAAAGTTAACAACATAAAGAGTCCAAGAACCTTCAAGCTCATCATCAGAATTGAGCCGTCGCTTAGAATGGTACTGGCTACATTCATTTGAACAGAAAAAATTATTTCCAACAAATGAGTTGGCAGGAAGAGATACCAAAACACAAGTGATACAAAAATTCCTAAAAACAAGTAAATATACATTTTTATAATTGGGAAATGTCCTCTTAGGAGTTTCCTGCTAGGTATTATGCCCTTTGCTTCCTCTATCATGAAGGCCTTGTGCATAAGGGGTACAACTGCCAATGTTATTATGAAAAGCATCCATGTACTTGCTCCTTGGGGGAATATGTAAAAAGAGAGCCAAAGTGCCACTGTAGAGATGACTATTCCAAGAAGAAAAAGGTTTGAAGGTTCTTTTTCAGCCTCTTCCACAGTAAATAATGATTCAAGTACCATTACAGCAAGTAATATACGACGAACAGTATACCCCCGCCTATGAAAACCCATAAAAGAATAGTCCAAATTCCCCTGACCATCCTATATATTATAAAGCCGATGACTACAAGAACTACCAGCAAGAGAAGGGATGTTTCTACTGCCATGCTAAGCCTTTAAACTCAGAGCGTAATAAATAAGTTTCGCAGCTGTAAAACTGGTGATTTCCCCTGTATCAAAGGGAGGAGAAACTTCCACTACGTCCATACCGACAGCTTGTGGAATACATATATCCAGAAATGCCTTCATTTCAGCCATGTTCAAACCACCTGGAGAGGGGCTTGAAGTTCCTGGTGCAATGGCTGTATCTAAAACATCGATATCTATTGTAACATAAACTTTCTTCCCATTTATTGCCTTTTTGAAGGAGGAAAGGGAGGCTTCTAGGTCTTCTTTTATATTCTTTGTATGAAGGATAGAGATCTTGTTCTTTTTCGCATAATCTATCTCATCACGGTCTGCATCACGAATTCCGACAAGAGAAATTGCGGAGGGGTCTATGAAATCACAAGCTCGTCGAAGATAGGTTACATTCGTTTCCTTGTTACCCATATAATCCTCTTTAAGGTCAGGATGTGCATCAAAACTCACAACTAGCATATCTTTGTGGACTTTTTTTAGAGTTTTTAAAAAAGAGTGTGTAACTGAATGTTCACCCCCCAGGCCAATAATAAATGCAGTACTATTTTCTGAAAGAATTTTTTCAAGTGTTTCCTCCGTCCTCTTCTGAGTTTCTGTATAATCACCCGGAACTACTGCAATATCACCAAGATCACACGGTAGAAGGCTTTCATACAAATCTTTTCCACTTGTAGAATCATAGCCCAGAAATTGTTCAAATGATTTTCTTATATGTAAAGGCCCATATCTTGAACCAGGTCTGTCTATAGTAGACCAATCATAAGGTACTCCAAGAAAAATTGCCCTACTTTCTTTAACAGAGTTTCTTGCCTCTGATAACCTGCAAAAATTATTTAGATAAAAATCCATCGCAATTAGATGAGCTTTTCAATCCACTTCTTGCTCTCAAATTTGCGGACTTCTACTTCACTGCCAACTGCAAGGTCGGCTTCTGAAATTCCATCTGGGCAAGGGAGTTCATATGTCTCAAAGCTCTCAAGATTCATAAGCTGAAGTTCAGCAGGGACGTCAGGAACATTCGGGTCATTAGAAGTCTTTCCAGGAGTAATTGATATTACCTGAGACCTTTCCTTTTCAATAACTGGCTTGTCCATCTCTTTGTGACCGCTGTAAGTTACTTCTCCACCAGAACCTGTGAAGAAATTTACATACATTATACGTACTTTGGCGTGACCGTGCTTTCCTGGTGATGAGGTGCTTAATTTTTTTACTTTAAAAATATCATCTCCCTGTCCGTCAAGGAGAAATAAATCTCCTGGTTTTAGCCGTGTTGCGATTACTGCACTTGTTGTCATATGAAAGAATACACTGAGTTAATGGTTCTTATATTTAAGGCTTTTCTGTCAAAAGAAAAATACGTGCGCACAAAGGTATGCCACATAAAGTAGTAAGAGATATACTCCGCTCCGCTTACTTATGCGATTTTCTCCGAAATACATAAAGGAAGCCAAAAGTATTGAAAAAAGTATCATTGCAGGGATATCGAAGAGGAAAACATCAAAAGATACTGCTATAGGAGATATTAAAGAAGTTAGTCCAAGAACTGCGGCAATATTGAAGATATTGCTCCCTATTATGTTACCAAGAGCCATACTTGGCATGTTATTCTTTGCTGCAATAATGGATGTGACAAGTTCAGGAAGAGAAGTTCCTATTGCAATTACAGTGATTCCGATAAGAACTTCAGATATTCCTGCCCATTTGGCAAGTACTACTGCAGAATCAACAACAAACTTTCCTCCAACAAGGACTGCGCCAGCTCCTGCGAAAGCAAAGAGTAAATTTGAAGCTAGAGACTGAGCTTTAGAAGATTTTGCTGTGCCTACTTTCCCCTGTCTGAGTGTATTTATTATGTAAGCTACGAGGATTGAAACCAATGCAAAACCCTCTATTCTTGTTAATCCATTATACATGAAAATTGAACCGATGAAAAGTACAGCTATCATAAATAATGCCTGTTTAAAATCCTCTTTCTTAAGAACAAAGGGCATGAAAAGGGATGCAAGGCCCACTATGAGGCCAATATTTGCTATATTAGAACCGATTATATTGCCTATAGCTATACCATCTGAACCTGTCAGAGCAGCAGTCATAGAGATGGCAAGCTCAGGTAAAGAAGTTGAAAAGGCAACAAGTGTAAGACCTATTGCGAACTCAGAAATTCCGACCTGTCTTGCAACATGTACTGACCTATTTGTAAATATGTCAGCGCCCTTCAGCAAAATTGCGAGAGATATAATAAAAATTCCTGCACTCTGATATGGAAAAGGCAGGGTCATTTTGCGTTGACAACTCTCCTAAACACGGGAGGTACAACAACTATTCCAAGAATCAGAGCCCCAATCACAGCAGAATAATCAGAAACACTGTAAACTCCATTAAGAAGTGCAACACTTGCTATTATAAATGCGACCTCTGCACGAGGCGTCATTACAAGAGAGACAATAAAGGAGTTTCTGCTACTCATTCCTGAAATCCTTGCCCCAAAATATGCCCCAAACAAACGGGAAGTAAGTGCTACGGCAAAAATACTAAGCAAAAATGGCCACAGGGAAATCATTTCAAATATATTCACATATATGCCCAGTAGAGCGAAGAAGAGAGGTATAAAGAGACCATATGCCATACTGTATACTTCATGTTCTATTTTTTTCAAGTGCCTTTCATGCAGAATAAGTCCTGCCAGAAATGCCCCTATCACCATAGAAATGCCAATCGCTTCTGCAATTAATGATAAAGTAAACACAAGTATAATTACCATTGAGAGAAGTCCTTCCTTGACACGCAGATTAAGGAAGCGTCCAAGAATTTCTATATATTTACTAATATAACTTGCAAGAAGAATTACTGTAGTGAAAAATATTGCGACGTAAATTGTTGACTTTAGAAGACTCTGAATGCTGAAAGCTGAGTTTCCTGCAAGTTGGACAAGGAAGATAAGCATCAAAAGGGACAGAAGTTCTCCAACAAGGACAGCATCGATAGCCAGATTTCCGACTCTTTTATGTAGAAGCTTGGAATCATATAACATTCGTCCTGCAATTGCCATACTTGATGCCATCATTATACCCCCTAAGAATAATGATTGCACAGGATTCCATGCAAAATATGCAAAGCCAAGATAGGTTCCTGCAAAGAAGGGTATGAATGCCCCAAACATAGCTATGACTGCACCAGCTCTAAGGAATTTTTCAAATGCCTTGAGATTTATTTTCAAGCCCACAAGAAAAATGAGCAAAATAATACCAATATCTGCCAGACCTTCAAGAAGAACTGACTCTGTAAAATATGTAGTAAATTGTGGAAAGAGTGTTGGACCTACCGCAATACCTGCAAAAATCTCACCGACTATTGCACTCAGGCCCAGGATTTCTGCAAGAGCACCACCAAGTCTCGCCAGAAAGAGCAAAATTATAACACTCACTAAGAGATCAATCATAGTCCCCTCTAAAGATTTTGTTTTTATAAGGTTTGGGGAGGAAGGGAAAGTTAATTAAGCCCTTCACAATATCTAAGTCAGTTCATGGAAAGGTCTGGAAGTATTGCAACCACAATTGGAGTTGTAGTAAACACTGCGTTATTTATCATAAAACTTACAGTTGGGATTTATACGGGTAGTCTTGCTGTAATATCTGATGCAATTAACTCACTAACAGACATATTAACTTCTTTTGCGGTAGCAATCTCTTTCAGAATATCCAGAAAGAAAGCAGACCCAAAACATATGTATGGTTATACTAGGGCAGAGCCTGTTGCTGGACTGATAGTAGCACTTTTTGCAGGAGTTGCAGCATATGAAATTATAACGGCAGCTATTTCAAGAGTCATAAATCCAACTGAAGTACTCTTTAGCTGGTTGGCAATAGGAGTTCTGGCAATGAGCGTTATTGTTAAAGCCCTTATGTCAATATACCACACAAAAGTTTCCAAACAACTAAGAAGTCCATCTATTAAGGCGATTGCAATTGATGGAAGGTATGATTCAATTTCTTCTGCCGTTGCACTAATAGGAGTAATTGGAGTAAAATATTTCCCTCTGGCTGACAGCATTGCGGCAGGCATGGTTGCACTCTTTATTTTGTGGGCAGGCTACAGAATAGCCAGTGAAAATATGAATTATTTAATGGGGGGAACGCCTGATCCTGAGATGGTGAATGCTATAAGAAAAACTGCAAAAGAAGTAAGAGGAGTTATTGGAATTGGGGCAGTAAGACCTCACTATGTTGGAAACCAAGTTCATGTTGAAATTGAAATTTATGTAGATGAGAAGGACACAGTAACCCTTGTTCATAAAATACAGGAAGAAGTAAGGGACGATATTGAAGCTCTAGAAGGAATAGAAGAAGCCTTTGTTCACATTGTTCCACGCTAATTATATTGTAGCAAGAGAGAATACATTTTCCAGAAGGCTTGCAGAAGTTACAGGACCGACTCCTCCTGGAACTTGTGTGATGTAAGCTGCTTTTTTAGACACCGTTCCGAAGTCAACATCCCCTATAATTTTTCCCTTAATTATGCTTACTCCTGCATCAATGACAATCGCCCCTTCTTTTACCATATCTGCAGTGAGTATTTTTTCCTTTCCTGTTGAAGCAATAATTATGTCTGCATCAATAGTATGGCTCTTTAGATTTTTTGTTTTAGAATTACATACTGTAACTGTAGCTCCTGCATTTTGAAGAAGGGCAGCAGAAGGCCTTCCTGCTGAAATACCATTACCTATTACAGTGACATTTGTAGATTCTATCTGTGCGCCAGTTGAATTTATCAATTCGAATATTGCCTTCGCCGTGGCTGGAATCACGTATGGACTTCCTAAAAACAAGTTCCCAAGATTTAAAGGATGTATAGCATCCGCATCTTTTTTTGGATTTATAGAAGATAAAATAAGACTAATATCTGCACCTTTTGGAAGGGGCATCTGAACTATTATTCCGTGTATTTTTGTATTTTTGTTAAGACTTGAAATAATCTCTACAATCTCCTCATCCTTGGCATTTTTCCCAAGGCTATGAAGCTCAGAATACATCCCAATACTCTGGGCTATCTCTCCTCTTTTAGAAGCATAAAGTTTTGACGCAGAATTATCGTCTGTGACTAGACTTGCTATTCCTGGTTGAAAGTCAAGTTTAGCTACAGCAAGTTGTAAGGCTATATACTTGTCCTTGGCTATTTTTTGACCGTCTATAATTTGTGCAGGCATTGTTAAGGGTACAATGGAAAGTCTTGGCAGAATTCTTTTATTTCTTCTTTAACTTTCTCTTTAACAGAAGAATCACTGTGATTTTCTATAACTTTGTTTATCCATCTTGCAACTTGCTCCATTTCAGATTCCTTCATACCTCGACTGGTTATTGCAGGAGTTCCAAGCCTCAAACCTGATGGGTCAAAGGGAGAGCGTGGCTCAAAAGGAATTGTATTCCTGTTAGTTGTTATTCCTGCTTCATCAAGGGAATTCTGAGCTTCTTTACCACTTAGTCCTTTATTTGTCATATCGATTAACAGGAGGTGGTTATCAGTACCACCTGTAACAAGTCTGAAGCCATATTCAATAAGTGACTCAGACAGCCTTTTTGCGTTTTTAACTATCTGTCCGGCATATTCAGAAAATTCTGGGCTTGCTGCTTCCTTGAAACATACAGCCTTTGCCGCAATTATATGTTCGTGCGGACCTCCCTGCATACCAGGAAAAACAGCCTTATCGATGGCTTTCCCATATTCTTCCTTGCAAAGTATAAGACCACTTCTTGGACCACGGAGTGTCTTGTGAGTTGTAGTCGTTACAACATCCGTGAAAGGAAATGGGTCCTGATGCACCTTTCCAATTATCAAGCCAGCAATATGTGCTATATCGGCCATCGATAGGGCCCCCACGTCTTTTGCAATTTCAGCAAATTCGGTAAAATCCAGCTCCCTTGGATATGCAGTTGTGCTCGACAAAAGAATTTTTGGCTTTTCCTTCTCTGCCTGCTTTCTTACAAGATCCATATCAATTATCTCTGTTTCCTTGTCAACGCTATATGAAGTAGCATTATACAATTTTCCAGAGAAATTAACTGGACTCCCGTGCGTCAAATGCCCTCCCTGAGACAGTTCAAGACCCATAAGCTTGTCTCCTGCCTCCATAAGAGCGAAATAGACAGCCATATTGGCAGGAGAGCCTGAATTAGGCTGAACATTAGCGTGTTCTGCTCCAAAAAGACTCTTCGCGCGATCTATAGCAATCTGTTCTATTTGGTCAATGTACTGATTTCCACCGTAATAACGCTTTCCAGGATATCCTTCTGCATATTTGTTAGTTAAAACTGAGCCCATCGCCTCAAGAACCGCCTTGCTGACGAAATTCTCAGAAGGTATTAACTCGAGACCACAATTCTGCCTTCCAGTTTCCTTTACAATAAGCTCATACAAATCAGGATCATTATTCTTTAAGGGCTCTAAATTGACCATAAAACGGAGTAGTATCTCGTCATTTATATAATTTCAAGAAAAATTAGAACATTCGATAATCCGAAGCTCAGTAACAATTTTATCTACTCTGACATCATGTGATTCCTGAGGAACTAAGTCAAGAACATGCGATTCAAAGGATAGACCTATTTTTGGAGCTCTGACCTCTGTAAGAAAGCGATCATAAAAACCGAAGCCATACCCGAGTCTGTTTCCTCGTTCGTCGAAGGCTACACCCGGAACTATGACTAAATCTATTTCACGGAGATTTTCAGTAGCATTCAAGTCTTTTTTTGGTTCAAGAAGACCGAATGAGGCAATTTCAACATCCTCTGGGAACTCACTTATCAAAACTGCCTCCATTTTTCGTGATTTTATATCAGTCCTCGGGAGATATACTTCCTTCTCAGATTGGATACAAGAACGAATGATAGACGCAGTATCAACTTCGGAGTCTTTTGAAGAATAAAGCATTATTTTTGAAGCTTTAGAAAATTCCGGAAGTTCTAGCAAGCGTTTTCCAATGACTTCACTTTTTTTAAGAACTGACGGAAGTGGAACTTCACTTCTTTTTAATAGATGTTTTTTTCTCAGACTTTTTTTCATTGGCATCACTCCCGCGACCAATCATTGGAAGCCCGTGTCTTGTAACTTCCCTCCAACTGGCATTTATTATTTTTTGAACTTTATTCCACACGCCACTCATAACCTTCATATATTCCTCATTTACGACATACACTTCCTTCTCTTTTTTGGGTGAAAACCAAAACATACAGTCGGAGCAGAGAACTCGCTTTTCTGGTTTGATTAGATTTTCATACAACAGCAGAAATGACTGACTACAGCGTGGACATTTCACTGGCTGTGCCCGTGAAAGAACGTTTTTTGTTTCAAGACGCCGGAATGTTTGAAGTTCTTCCTTGTCTCGAGGAAGAAGAAGAGGTTTTTTTCTAGAGAGAAGCTCCATAGTAACAATTTCAAAGTCTTCTTCTTTTGCCTGGATTTCACCAAGCATAGAAGAAACAAGAACTTTGAAGTCTTCAAGATGTTTTTCGGCCTTTTTTTTCAGACCATTATATTCCAAATAAGCCATTCCACTTGAGTTGAGTTCAATATATCTGATTTTAGCATCCTTGTTTTTAAAACGGGCATTTATCTTAAGTGGCGTATCAAATTTCCTGGGGTCTACAATCAGTGAATAGTTTTTTTCCAGACCATAGATTATAGAAAGATAGGCTTCTTCATCTACTGAAAGTGAAAAAACTCTGACTCCAATTCTCATTTAATTTAACGGCTCTTACCTTTAACCAAATAGTATTTGGCAGGCTTATTCCTCGCCTCCTGCTCCTTTCTAAGCACATTTCCCCGTACCAAATCTGCAAGTCTGTGTCTTATCCAAGAAGCACTCATTTCAGTTCTGCTCACTATTTCCTCAACGTATAGTCCATCCTTTTTTTGTAGGACTGTAACAATCTCATCGTCTGCCGGTTTGTAGGCTGACCTTTGTAAGGCGCTTGCCATTTCAGATTTTTTCTTTTGAGGAATAACTATAGATTTAATCTCTTCAACACCGTCCTTTTCTGCCTTGTCTAGACTATCACGAAGAAGATTAAACATAGACCTTATTGAAGGAAGACTTTCCCAAGTAGTTTCAAGTGCATCATCTGTAAAAGAATAATTACCGAGACCACTTACTTCAAGACGCCGTTTGACCATCTCAAAAAACTCTTTTTTACTTGGCTTTACGAAGTCAATAAAATGGTCAGTTCTCTCCAGTAAATCAGGACGATCTGCCTCGAGGAGTTCAACTTTTTTGTAAGTCATTGCCAAAATAACACTAAGATTCAAATCTTTTCTTACTGACTGGTCATAAAGAGCCCTTATATGTCCGAAAAATGCCTTGCGTTCAGCTCTCTCAAGAACACTTGCTTCTTCAATATCATCTATAAGAAGAATCATCTGACCAACTAAAAGGCTTATTGCGCAGATGAAATCAACTGCATCCGCAGAAGAATTTACAACTTTTCCAAAGGGGAGACTTTCTGAAATTTCATCGAGATTTTTTAAGTGGTTTCCTTCATAGAAAATTTCAATTATCTTGGATGGAATTCCTTTGGAAACCATTGCCAGACGAGCTTCAACCCCCTTTTCAAATTTTTCAATTTTACCTGTAATTAGTTCAGCACAAACCTGCTCATAAATTCGTCTCAAGCTTTTCGTAGCAAACGCAGAAGTATAAACTGCAAGCTTGTCCTTTTTTTGGATATTTATATCATTCTTCAGTTTTTCAAGCGCATGAGACTTTCCATTTCCATAGTCTCCAATCACAAGGAAGAGCTTTGACCTATTGGTATCAGATAGTTTTTCAAGGTCTGAAAGAGCTCTTGTATAAACTGTCGCCGCTATGGCAAGATGAGACGGAACGGAATCACTAAAAGGATTTTCCTGCATAAACTAAGCTCTGTGGCAGTGAGTTTAAATATTTGACCAATTATAAAATAAAAACATTACAGAACACAGCAGAAGTAAGAGATATATAAGGGAAAAGTTTAGGCAGAGTATGGCTAAAAAGGAATTGATAGATTATATAAAGAAGCAAATTAGTTCAGGTCACGATGAGGAGAATATTAGGCAGCACCTAGTAAGCTTCGGTCACAAAGTAAGAGAAATTGATACAGCCATAGATGAAATTAAAAAACCTAAGCCAGTACAGGCACCAGGGGGGACAGTTGCGACAATAAAAAAACCCCTGAAAGAAAAGGATTTTGGAATTTCTGATTATCTAACAGTATGGGTAAGGGTTTTCGTATCTCCTTCTGCAATATTTGAAAAGCAGAAAAAGCTGGCAAAATTTCCAAATTCAATCGCACATCTCGCTATAGCCGGTGTTTTTGGAGGAATTATTGGAGGTTTGATAAGTGTAATTATCACAATTTTTACAGGAGCGTCAAGTGAGCCACTGAACTCAGGAATTGGGATTTCCATGATTTTCGGAAAGGCAGGGGCTGTGAACTCACTTACACATATTCTTGTCAACCCACTTGTAGCTATACTTATCTGGATTTCATTCAGCGCAATTCTGCATTTCTTCTCTCTGGCAATTGGAGGAAAGAAGAGCTTTCGAAAACAATCTCATTTAATTGCAGTTTCAATGGCACCGATTGTATTTCTAATGTCAATGGTATCTGCAATACCAAATGCATGTGTAATATTTATAGCATATTTACTAGCAGGAATATTGTGGTTCTACCCTCTGACATTTGCAAGCAAAATTTCACAGGGTTTTGACACAGTAAAAGCAATTTTAGCCTGGACAATACCAGTCATAGTTATTTTTGCTTATTCTGCACCCTACATCGTGTCAATATTTGCAACAATAGTGGCGGCCTGTTAACTACTTAAATTCTAATTTGTCGAAATCCTTTGCAAGTCTAGTATTTTTGAAAATTTTACTGGCTTCCTTAAGAAGGGTCTTTGTTTCCAAATAACGCGGACTTATGTGAGTCAGAACCAGATTTTTAACTCCTGCCTTCTTTGCAACAGTCGCAGCATCCTCTGCTGTTGAATGCATAACTTCTTTGGCAAAGTCTTTTTTATCATTGGCAAAACTCGATTCGTGGACCAAGACTGTGGCCTTATTCGACAATTTTACAAGAGATTCATTATACGCTGTGTCCCCTGAATAAACAAAAGAAGCGCCCTCTCTGAGCGGACCCATGACATATGAGGGCTTAATAGTTTTTCTTCCAACCTTTTGAGTATTTCCGCGCTGAAGCTCACCGAATTGAGGTGGTTTTAGTCCAAAAGACTCTGCCTTTTTCCTGTCAAATTTTCCAGGCTTCTGGGGCTCATCCATGCGATAACTTAGCGCAGGAACAGAATGTTTAGCGTCTATTGCCAAGACATTGTATCCTTTTCCTTCAACTTTTCCTCCATCCTTAAGCTCGTTTACGCGAAGCTGATATTTTGGATTAAAATGACCAACGTCCAGAAGGCTTTTCATATATTTTTTCGTTCCACAGGGACCATATATCTCAAGAGCTTCCGTCCTTCCGAGCAAGGACATTGTCTGAATAAGACCTCCAAGACCAAGAGAATGGTCAGCATGCCAGTGTGTAATAAAAATTCTGCGGACTTTCATCATAGATGTTTTCGCCTTCATCATCTGCCTTTGTGTCCCTTCTCCACAGTCAAACAGGATTATCTCACCATTCAGCTGGAGAGCGATTGCTGAATGCGCCCTCGCTACGGTAGGCGTGCCTGAGCTTGTTCCGAGAAAAGTTATGCTGAACATAGTTTGATAATTGACCTTGAAGTAAATAAAGCTTTATATACAAATTTCCCACTAGAGTATAACATGGGATTCAAAAAATTCTTCGTCGTTATCGGTATCGGTCTTGTATTCACTATATTCTTTGCCTATGGGATGGAAGTTTTCTATGAAAGTCCAGAACATACCTGCTGGGACCTCTTGGACAGGAATGAGACTCGAGACTTTAATTTTGACCCTGACAGCAATCCTGATTATAGAACTTGTGAAGAGGATTATAATATAGAAAATGAAAAACATGCGAGAGTGGCCTTCATAGTTCTTGGAATATTTGCTATACTTGCAATTAGTGCAGGAATACTACTGACGAGTCTTGACGCAGTTGGTTCAGGGATTCTTAGCGGGGGAATTTTCCTCTTTATTTACACCACACTAAGATATTGGGGATTCCTGAATAAGTACCTCAGGCTGATTCTCATAGGACTTGCCCTTGCTTCTTTACTATATTTTGGCTATACAAAGATAGATAAAACGACAAAGCAATAATACTAGAACAGTGGTGGACTATGCGGAAAGATTTTGCCTCAACACTAGAAGGAGGACTTGGTATGAAGGATGCCGTAACAAGGGGGAGAAACTACTCTTCAAAAAGTCCTAACCCCGGAAAATTTATTGCAACAATTATAATGGTTTTTCTTCTTGCTTTACTAATAACGCTGGCCTGGACTGCAAATGTTGGTGGGGAAAACGAGGCAATAAACGCTATTTTGTTACTTTCAGTAATTTTCCTTTTATCACGAATGTCCATTTTAAACCGGATAGGCATAGCCTTTATGCACATTATACTCTTCGGACTAATGCTTTACTTCAATCTTTGGCTGGTTCTCGCGATAATTGTTGTAACAACTGCGATAATCATAAGGATAAATTCAAAGCCAAGGCTTATTGATTTCGCTTTGATTAAAGACAGTCAGGTAGCTATAGCCCAGTTGATATATCTGAGTATTTGGTCACTCGTTGTAATGGTAATTTTTGAATTAGTCGGAACACGTGGAATTCTTTCAAACCTTGGATTCTACTACTTCCTGAGCCTTACAGTTTACATGGTATTCTTCGTAATTTTAACACTTGTTTTAACCGCAAGACCGGTACCTGAAGTTATGATAAAAATTGCCATGATATATATGTTCAATTGGATATTGTACAATTACATACTCTCTGACTTCTTGAATTATCTATTGTCGATTGCACCGATTTAGTGCAAGAACTTATAAGGAATTACAGAACTTATTCTGTATGAGTGAAGAATATACTGAGAAAAAACCAGTCGTAGATAAAGAAAAATGTATAGGTTGTTGCCTTTGCCCGACTGTGAATTTTGAATATCCTGATTTTAAAATGGTTCAGACTGAACAGGGTGAAAAGGCAGAAGTAATTAAAAAGAAAAAATACAAAAAAGGCCAGATAGAGGATGCAATAGAGTATTGCCCTGTTGACGCTATTTCTCAGGAAGATTAGGGAATAATAAGTTTTATTAACGGCTGTTAACTTAATTATTATATGAAAGTATTACTGCCACAAGACATACAGGCAAATTATATATTGCCTGCTTTGAGGAGAGAAATCGCTATACAGCTTATCGAAACGCAGGAAATGAAACAAAAGGATGTAGCGAATTTAATGGGACTTACTCCTAGTGCAATTTCTCAGTACAGAAATTTAAAGCGGGGAAACCGAGTAAGTTTTGCTGAGGCAACACAGAAGGAAATAGAAAAGGCAGGAAGAAATATTTCAAACGTAGATAGCAGTGTTATGCAGGAACTTCTGAGACTCATAAATTTACCGCAAACGATGGATATTGTATGCAAGTTGCATAAAATACGGGATCCTGAAGCTGAAAATATATGTTCTGACTGCCACCTAGACCCTGAAAAGAGAGAGATTGTGAAATGACTAAAAATATAAATCGGGATACTTTTGGACACAAGAATGCGGAGAGGCATCGTTTTAAAGCTGAGCCTGGAATCAGTGAAACTGTAGTTAAAAAAATTTCTTCTGAGAAAAATGAACCAGAATGGATGCTTGAACACCGCCTGAAATCTCTTGGATTATTCAATAAACTAGAATACCCTAAATGGGGACCCAGTCTTGAAAAACTGGACTTAGATAAAATCAGTTTTTACGCTTCCCCAGATGCAGAAAAAAACGCAAAGGACTGGAAAGATGTCCCTGAAGATATCAAAAAAACATTTGAAAGGCTAGGAATTCCTGAAGCTGAACAGAAAGTTCTTGCTGGAGTCGGTGCCCAATATGAAAGTGATGTAGTGTATCACAGTCTCAAGGAGGAATGGGAGAAACAAGGAGTTATTTTTCTTGATATGGATGAGGCTGTTCAAACACACCCTGACTTGGTTAAAAAATATTTTATGACAAAGTGCATTCCGCCAAATCTTCATAAATTTGCGGCACTCCATGGAGCGGTATGGAGTGGGGGGACTTTTCTTTATGTTCCTGAGAATGTCAAAGTAACTATGCCATTACAGGCTTATTTCAGAATGAATGCTGCAAAACTGGGACAATTTGAACATACTTTAATAATAGCTGAGAAGAACTCAAGCTTTCATTATATTGAAGGATGTTCAGCTCCAAGATATGATGATTTCTCACTTCACGCAGGCGGAGTAGAGATACATATATTAGAAGGGGCGAGAGGCAGATACAGCAGTGTTGAAAATTGGAGCAAGAGCACCTTCAATCTTAACACAAAACGCGGAATTGTAGAAAAGAACGGACTTTTAGAATGGGTAAATGGGAATATGGGTAGTTGTGTTACAATGCTTTATCCATCAAGTCTGCTTATTGGAGAAAATGCCAAGTCAGATTACCTGGGAATTGCCTTTTCAGGAGAAGATCAGAATCAAGATACCGGAAGTAAGATGTATCATCTTGCACCAAACACGAAATCAACAATTACAGCAAAAAGTATCAGTAAGGACGGAGGAGTATCTTCCTACAGAGGTCACATAAAAATTGGGAAGAATGCTGAAGGAAGCAAAACAAGCGTCCAGTGTGATGCACTCCTTATGGATGGCAGCTCAGTTTCTAACACATATCCTTACATGAAAGTTGATACAGAAAAGGTAGATGTAGCTCACGAAGCGACTGTCGGAAAAATAAGCGCAGAGCAAATATTCTATCTTATGTCAAGAGGTCTGACAGAAGAGGAAGCCAAGAAAATGATTGTTTCAGGATTTATAGAACCCATAGTCAGGGAACTTCCACTTGAATACGCTGTAGAACTCAACCGATTAATAGAGATGGAGATGGAGGATTCTATAGGATAGTATGGATTCAATTATAGAGCAGATTTCAGTAAACTCCCAGAACGCAGGAGAGCCAAAATGGCTTCTCAAAAGGAGACTTGAGGCTCTTGAAATGTTTGAAACTGTTCCTGAACCATCATTCAAATATGGCCCAGATATAGTAATGAACTCCAATATCAGATTCAAAATTCCAGAAAGTGAAAAAAATCCTAAAAAAATAAACTCAGTGCTAATAGGTCCTTCGATTGCAATGACACTGGCTGAAGCTGCGAGAAAAGAGAAATGGCTCAAAGACAAACTTTTTACAGAAAAACCAGAAACAAAAGCTGATGCTCTGCACCAGGCTTTTTGGGGTGAAGGAATTTTTATAAAAACTGAGGGCTCAGTGAATTATGATGAAGTACTGAGAATAGAAAGTACAAATAATAGTGAATTTAGAGCAGAACACATAATTATCCTCGCCGAAGAACTGAGTAAAATCTCAATAATAAAAAGAAATACTGGAGGCCCAGGACTGAAAACAGAGAAAGTACAAATATACTCCAAGAAAGGCGCTGAAGTAAATTATGGTAATATGCAAAATCTGGGAAAGCTGAGCAAGTCTATATCTGCTTTTGAAGGAAATGTAGAAAGAGACTCAAATATCAATTGGATGACTTGTGATTTAGGAGCTTTATTTGCTAAAACTACTCTGAATTCAAAACTAAAGGAAAGTGGAGCGAGCACAACACAATATGGGTTGTTCTTTGGACGAAATGACCAGAAATATGACATCCATATGCACTCTGAACACATTGGAAAAAACACAAATTCAAAGCTTCATGTAATAGGAGCACTAGACGGGAAGTCAAAGGCAGTAAGTAGAGGATTTATTAAAATAAGAGAAGGGGCCAGCAATTCAGAGGGATTTCAAGAAGAAGAAACACTACTCTTGAGCGAAAAAGCTGAAGCTTCAGCAGTACCCTATTTGGAGATAGATAACAATGATGTCCGATGTAGCCACGCTACATCAATAGGACAACTTGATGAAGACGCCATTTTTTATTCTATGACCAGAGGTCTGAGTAAAAATGAAGCAAAAAAGCTGCAAGTCGGAGGCTTTTTCGACGCATTTGTTCAAAAAATGGAGCCTGAGTTCGCAAAAGATATTAGGAAGCTTATTGGTGGGAAGGTGGAAGAAATAAATGACTCCTGATATCGGTAAGATACGTGAAGATTTTCCGATACTGCAAAGGAAAATTAATGGGAAGCCTCTAGTGTACCTTGACAATGCAGCAAGTACACAAAAACCAAACAGTGTTATAAATGCAATAAGCGATTTTTACAAAACAAGTAATTCAAACGTTCACAGAGGAGTCCATACTCTGAGTGAGGAAGCTTCAGAACTCTATGAGAATGCCCACCTCAAAGCTATCAAATTCATTGGAGGAAACTCAATCGAGGAACTCATATTCACAAAAAATACCACCGAATCTCTAAATATAGTCGCGAAGTCCTGGGGAATGCATAATTTGGAGAAAGGTGATGAAGTTGTGATGAGCCGGATGGAACACCATAGCAATTTAATTCCTTGGCAGGAAGTATGTAGAAAAACAGGAGCTTCTTTGAAATTTATTGAGATGAATGAAGACTTAACTCTGGATATGGAGCAGGCTGAAGAGCTCATTGGAAATAAAACAAAAATTGTTTCAATTGTACATGTTTCAAACTCACTCGGAACACTTAACGATATAAAAAAACTCGGAAAACTGGCACATGAAAACTCTGCCTTGATAAATGTAGATGGGGCACAGAGCGCACCTCACATGCCAGTTGATGTTAAAGAGCTGGACTGCGACTTCTTTGCATTTTCTGGGCACAAAATGCTCGGACCGACAGGAATAGGAGCGTTATATGGGAAACATGAGCACTTGAAGGAAATGGAGCCCTTTATTACAGGAGGGGGTATGATACAGGAAGTTTCATATGAAAAGGCGGTCTGGGACGAACTTCCATGGAAATTTGAGGCAGGAACTCCTATAATTGCGCAGGCAATTGGATTTTCCGCAGCAATAGATTATCTTGAGAAGATAGGGATGACGGAAATACATTCATATGAAATGCGCTTGGCGAATTACGCTGTAGATGAACTGGAAAAACTAGATGGATTAAAAATATATTGTCCACCTAAGGAATCAAGAACTGGAATAGTTTCTTTTACTCTTGATGGAATCCACGCCCATGATATAGCATCCTTGATGAATGAAGAGGGAATCGCATTAAGAGCAGGACACCACTGCACACAGCCTCTGATGAAAATGCTGGGAATTGAAGCGACCGCACGGGCAAGCTTCTATATTTACAATACAATGGAGGAAGTTGACTCATTTATAGAAGCCCTCAAACGAGCGAAGAATAGTTTTTCATGACAAATACACTTTACAGGGAAAATATAATGGAGCATTATAGAAATCCCAGAAACTATGGTAAGCTTGAAAATCCCGACCTAGAGTATCTTGGTGAAAATTTATCCTGCGGGGACTCCTTAAGATTCACACTTAAGATGAAGAAAGAGAAACTAGATGAAATCAGATTCACTGGAGAAGCTTGTGCAATAAGTAAGGCTGCTGCATCAATGCTTTCAGAGAAAATACTTGGAATATTCATTGAAGATATTATGAAAATTAGAAAGGACGATATTTTAAAAATGTTGAATATAGAAATAGGTCCAGTCAGAATGAAATGCGCTCTTCTGCCACTAGAATCAATACAAACGGCAATAAGAGGAAAAAATGACAAATCTGCTTGATGTTAAAAATCTAAGTGTAAGTGTAGAAGGAAAGGAAATAATTAACTCCTTTAATTTAGAGATTAAGAAAGGGGAAGTGCTTGCGCTCATGGGACCAAATGGCTCGGGGAAGAGTACACTGGCTAATACTATAATGGGAAATCCAAAATACCGTATCGAATCAGGAGATATACTTTTCAAAGGAGAGAGTATGAAAGAGCTTGAACCTGATAAACGAGCAAGGAGAGGAATATTCATGTCCTTCCAATATCCATCAGCAGTTGCAGGAGTCACAGTTGCAAACTTTCTAAGAGCGGCAGTTCAGGCAAGACAGGGAAAAGATGAGAAAATTGATTTGTTGAAAACTTATGAGAGTTTCAAGAAAAGTGCTGAAGAACTAGGAATAGATGAAGAATTTCTTTCCCGATATATTAATGAGGGATTCTCAGGAGGGGAGAAAAAACGCACAGAAATTCTCCAGATGGCCGTACTTGAACCAGATCTGGCAATACTTGATGAAACTGATTCAGGACTTGACATTGACGCACTAAAGGCAGTAGCCGAAGGGATAAACAAGATAAGAAATTCAGAAAGAGCTATACTTTTGATAACACATTACAAGAGAATTCTTGAATATGTAAAACCAGACAGAATAATTATAATGAAGGATGGAAAACTTGTAAAAACCGGCGGTCCTGAACTTGCAGATGAGATTGAGAAAAAAGGCTACGGAGGACTTATTTAGATATTTAATCTAAGTCTTATGATGAAAAAATACGAATATCTTGAACATACAGCAGACGCGAAATTCAGAGCATTTGGAAAGACTATGGAAGAAGCTTTTTCAAACGCAGCTCTTGCTATGTTTGGAATTATAACTGACACAGAAAAAATTGAGCCAAATGTTGAAAAAAGAGTGGAAGTAGAAGGAGAAGATCTGTCCCAAGTTCTTTATGAGTATTTAGATGAACTACTTTTTCAATTAGACACCACTAATTTCCTTCTTAATGAAATAAAGGAGCTTAAAATAGAAAAGGCAGACGCAGGATATACACTGGAGGCTCTTGCACGCGGAGACATTTACAAAAGAGGGAATAAAAAGTACCAAGTCTCGGGAAATATAAAATCGATGACATATAGCGATATGTTAGTGGAAGACATGCCAGAAAAGTGTATGGTGCAGGTAGTTGTAGACATATGAAAAAAGAATCAGAAAATATCTATGTATTTGAAAAAAAAGGGGACATGAAAGTTCCCCTTAAAGTATTTGCTTCAGAAAAGTTGATGGCAGATATAGAAAAGGACAGAGCACTTGAACAGGGAATTAATATGGCAAAACTCCCTGGAATTTGCAAACACGCAATAATGATGCCCGATGCCCACCAAGGTTATGGTTTTCCAATAGGAGGTGTGGCCGCATTTGACGCAGAAAATGGAATTATCAGCCCAGGTGGAATTGGGTATGACATAAACTGTGGAGTACGGGTATTAACTAGCAATCTCACTGTAGATGAAGTAAACGAAAGATTGGGAGAGATACTTAATGTTCTTTATGAAAACATACACACCGGAGTAGGTTCTGAATCCAAAATAAAATTGGAAACTAGTGAACTTGAGGAAGTCTTGAACACTGGAATAGACTGGGCAATTAAGAAGGGCTATGCAACAGAAGAAGACAAGGAACGTTGTGAAGAAAACGGAAAGATGCCACAGGCTGATTCTTCTAAAGTTTCAGACCGTGCGAAAAAACGAGGATGTAAGCAAGTTGGCTCATTAGGTGCAGGAAACCATTTCATAGAAATTCAGGCTGTTGAAGAAATTTTTGATAAAAAAACGGCAGAAAAGTTTGGAATAAGAGAGGCAGGACAAGTTGTTGTAATGATACACTCAGGCTCAAGAGGTCTTGGTCACCAAGTCTGTACAGATTATTTGAGAAGAATGGAAACAGAACAAGCAAAGATATTCAAAAATCTTGAGGATAAAGAATTGATATATGCACCTCTTGGAACTGATATAGCTAATGATTATTACAAAGCCATGAGTGCAGCTGCAAATTTTGGATGGTGCAACCGACAAGTTATGACATATGAAGCAAGAAATTCATTCAAAAAAGTATTTCCGAATTCTGATTTGAAACTTATGTACGATGTATGTCATAATATGGCAAAACTTGAAGAGCATGAAATAGATGGCAAAATGAAAAAAGTCTATGTACACAGAAAGGGAGCAACAAGAGCCTTTGGTCCAGGACATGTAGAGATACCTGAAATATACAGAGATGTCGGACAACCAATTCTGATACCAGGTAGCATGGGAACTGCCTCCTATGTTCTTGTAGGAACCGATGACGGAATGAAGGAAACATTCGGAAGCACAGCACACGGAGCAGGACGTCTGATGAGCAGACATCAGGCAAATAAATTGTATAAAGGAGAAAAGGTTCAGAAAGATTTGAAAAGTAAAGGGATATTAGTCAGGTCTGCAAGCTGGAGAGGCGTTTCAGAGGAAGCTCCTGGAGCCTATAAAGATATTGACGAAGTCGTCAAAGTATCGCACGAAGTTGGAATAGGAAAAATTGTTGCGCGTTTAGTTCCACTTGGTGTTTTAAAGGGATAATTATCCCCAATTATCAATTTTTATTCTCTCAGGACTTAGACCCGCCTCAATCAGGGCTTTTCTGACATCGAGCACCATTTCATTTCGACCGCAGATGTACGCAATTGTACGGCTGGAATCATGCACATTATCTGCAACATAAACTGTAACGTGTCCTTTCAGACCAGTCCAGGACTCAGATGGACGGCTCATCACAGGGATCAGTGTAAAATTAGAATATTTTGAAAGAAGAGCCTCAAGCTCCTCTCTGAAAAGGAAGTCGTTTTCGTGCCTGAAACCAAAAAGCAGACTTACATTTCCAGACTCATTTTCAAGATAAGATTTCAGCATAGGAAGTAAGGGGGCCACACCAGTTCCTGCAGCTATAAAAAGCTGATCAAGTTTAGGTTCAGATAGAGAAAATTTACCATAAGGTCCCTGGATCTCCACCAAATCACCTTTTTTAATGGAGTTTAGGGCAGGAGAAAGTTTTCCGTCTTTCAAAACTTTGATACAGAAGCCAAGCTCCTTTGTAGATTCCGGACTGCTTACTATAGAATATGCACGTTTTACCTTCTCACCATCTATCTCCATCGCAAGCATTACAAACTGCCCGGGCTCAAACGACATAGATGAGTCCAAATTAAAAGTGAAATAACTGACGTCATCAGAAAGCTTCTCCACTTCCTTAAGACTTGCACTATATATTTTTGGCATCATTTTAGATTATATAGTTCAAAACATATTTATGCCATTCCTAAATAAGCTCTCGCATGGAAAAGGCCCATCTAATTGACGAAAAGAAATACATAGGAGACGCTATACTGGGGCTCAACGACGGACTTGTCTCAAACCTAGCTCTTATTGCAGGTGTAGCAGGGGCAGTCGCTCAGAGTAAAATTGTTCTGATAGCAGGGATAGCTGAAGTTCTAGCAGGAGCCATATCTATGATGTCCAGCAACTACTTGTCAACTAAATCCAATTCTGAACTTTATGACAAGGAGCTTGAGCGAGAAAAACAAGAAATACTAGATATGCCTGAAGTTGAGAGACAGGAAATACGTGACATTTATGCGAAGAAGGGATTCAAAGGGAAGGATTTAGAAAGAGTTGTTGAGGTAATAACATCTGATGAAGAAATATGGCTCAGAGTAATGATGGAAGAAGAGCTCGGTTTTGGAAAGGTTAGTGATAAAAATCCCGGGAAGGCAGCAGGATACACAGGCCTTGCCTTTGTTTTGGGAGCAATTATACCTGTAATACCTTTCATGATATTTGCACTTTCAGCCCAGGCACTTCCATACGCAATCACTTTCACAGCAATTGCACTCTTCATAGGAGGGGCAACGAAGAGCAAATTCACAGTGAAGAAATGGTATGTTGGAGGTTTTGAAATGGTAGCAATTGGCATATTCGCGACTGCTTTGACTTACAACCTAGGGCTCCTTTTCCAAATATAATATGATAAAGCTGGTACTTCTCAGGCACGGAGAAAGTGTATGGAACCTTGAAAACAAGTTTACCGGCTGGACAGATGTTGGACTGACGGAGAAAGGAAAAATGGAAGCAGAGGAGTCTGCCAAACTTTTGACAGAAGGAAACTATACTTTTGACGAAGCATATACTTCAGTTCTAAAACGTTCAACAGAAACTCTTGATATAGTTTTAAAAGAAATGAGACTCTCAGAAATTCCTATATACAAAAACTGGCGACTCAATGAAAGACATTATGGGGCCCTCCAAGGACTTAACAAAAAAGAAACTGCAGAGAAAGAGGGGGAGAAAAAAGTCTTCCTGTGGAGAAGAAGTTACGACATTAGACCACCGACTTTAAGTGGTGATGACGAGAGGCATCCAAAAAATGACGAACTTTACGCAAAACTTGAAAAGGGTGAACTGCCAGCCACAGAAAGTTTGGAAGATGTTGTTAACAGAGTACTGCCTTATTGGAATGATAAAATTGCTCCATCATTAAAGGAAGGTAAGAAATTGATAATATGCGCCCATGGAAACAGCCTTAGGGCACTTGTAAAATATTTAGATAAGATATCAGACGAGGAAATAACGAAATTGAATATACCAACCGGAATTCCTCTTGTTTATGAGCTAGATGATAATTTGAATCCTGTAAAGCATTACTATCTAGGAGATAGTGAAAAGGCTAGAATAGAATCAGAAAAGGTTGCTAAGCAAACAAAAATTTAGTGCTGTTTTGTGAAGACTTGCTTTTTACAGCAGCATCCATAT